>Ga0075301_1000040_pt1 | contig 26081 bp, 28 predicted proteins | sample Browns_TuleA_D1_FD_120053 | JGI IMG/M metagenome (GOLD analysis project Ga0075301, IMG submission 120053) | Natural and restored wetland microbial communities from the San Francisco Bay, California, USA, that impact long-term carbon... | ecosystem: Environmental > Terrestrial > Soil > Wetlands ... | reverse complement strand
GAGGCTCTAAAGATTAATCCACAGTTTTCTGAGGCTTTATTTCATAAGGGTTTGTTATATGCATTTCTTGGAACGCATGATGATGCTTTAACATATTATGATAAGGCTCTAAAAATTAATCCACAGCATTCAGATATACTTTTACACAAAGGCAGAACTCTTGCACATTTAGGTAAACCTCAAGAAGCGTTAAGCTATTACAATAAGGCTCTAAAGATTAATCCTCAACATTCAGAAGTCCTATTTCATAAAGGAATGTTGCTTGAATATATGGGAAAACATGGAGATGCTATTACTAATTATGATAAAGCGCTTAAAATTATTCCAAATTATGTTGAAGTTCTTTACCACAAAGGTTTGCTACTTGAACATCTAGGAAATCATGGGGATGCTATATTATGTTATGACCAAGCTCTAAAGACAGTACCAGATAATTTTGATGTACTGTTCCGTAAAGGAATATTACTTGCACGTTTTGGGAAACATGGTGATGCTATAGTTTGTTACGATGATGCTCTAAAAATTGTACCTGATAATTTTGATGCTATATTTCAAAAAGGATTAGTACTGGAACACCTTGGAAACTACAAAGATGCGATAAAATGCTTTGACAAAGCAATTGATAAAAATCCTAAACATTCTGAGGTATTATTACACAAAGGGTTAGCATTATCTTCAATTAATGAATATGAAACTGCAATTAAGTTATTTGATCAAGTATTAACTAACATTCCAAATCATATACTAGCCCTATTTAATAAGGGATTAATTTTTGGAAAACTTGGTCTAAATGATGATGCAATACGTTGTTTTGATAGGGTATTATCCGTTGATGAAAACCATACACTATCGTTATTACATAAAGGGCTAACATTTACTCGACTTAAAAAATTCAATGAAGCAATATTATGTTTCAATAAAGTTCTTGAGATTGAGCCAGATAATATTTCTGCTCTAGTTAAGAAAGCAGATTCCCTTGTAAGTTTGGGAATTACTAGTGATGCAATTGCATTTTATGATAAGGCATTAAAAATCAGCCCAGAAAATGTTGATGCATTGTATAACAAAGCAATAGCTCTTTTTAGTATTTCAAGATATCAAAATGCAATATACTGTTTTGATAAAGTTCTTGAAATAAACCCACGGCATAGGAATGCTGTGTATAATAAGGGTCGTTCACTAGTACAACAATCAATTTACCCCTTAGCGTTAGCTTGTTTTGATAAGGCCTTTGAGTTAGAACCTGATAAAATTGATCCAATAATTCAAAAAGGTCTTGTATTTTCTAAATTGAGAAACCATAAAGAAGCACTTGCTTGCTTTAATTATGTACTTGATAAAGAACCAGACAATTTTACGGCCTTATACAAAAAGGGATTATCATTATTGGCCATAGGTCAATATGAAAAGGCACTTTTTCAATTTGATAGCGCACTAAAACAAGAACCATTTAATGTTGATGTATTGTTAAACAAGGGAAGAGCATTTTCAACTCTAGGTCAATATGAAAAATCGTTATCAAGTTTTGATGGAGTTCTAGATATTGATCCAGAAAATTCAGATGCACTATTTAGTAAAGCTCAATCACTAGTTACTCTAGGAAAATATGAACAATCAATTCCGTTATTTGATAAAGCCCTAAATATCATTCCTAATAATATAGAAATTCTCCATAATAAAGGAATAGCATTGCAAGCTATTTGTAAATATGACGAAGCAATTTCTTGTTTTGATAAGATATTATTAAATGATAAAGATAATTCCGAAGTTTTGTATAAAAAGGCAAAAACAGTGTTAATGCAAGGAAACATACTTGATTCATTAAACATTCTTCAAAAAGTTATCGAAATTGATCCAATCTATAAAGAGATAATTAAAAAAGAAATTTTATTTAATAGATTAAAGGATAACCCGTTATTCAAAGAAATAATCAAAGATAAAACTGAATTTGATAAACTTGACGAAGAAAAACTATTTCATAATATAGAAAATAATTCTAAAATTATTGAATATAAATTCTAAAAAAATTATGACTAAATTCTAAATATGTTTTTGTAAAATTACAACAACAAATCATCTTGATAGTTTTTTACAGATAAAAGAATCAAAAAATCGTATGTTCACTACGAACATCATATGGGATATGAAAGGGATTTTCAATTTAGAGTATATTCAATAGGCATGAAAATGATTAATAATCAAAAAATTTCAAATGGATGGAAAAAGAATCTTAATAAAATATTAAACAAAAGTTCTGGAACAAGGGATAATCAATTATTATTCCAATCAATTAATACTGGAAAAAACCTTGAATTACAAGAATGTCTTTTTGATGATTTATTACCAATTTCCCTTGCCTCGTCTCCAATTTCTAGTATTGGAAGCAATGATAATGTTTGGATTGCATGTTCAATGCTATCAAGAGTATCAGATACAACAAACAACTTGGTTGTATTTGAAAATGAATATCCCTTGGGAATAATTGGTGCAAGAGAAATTTTACGAGGTCTTCTAAAAAATCCCACACCATATTATTTTCATGATATTTTAGCCAAAGAAATAATGAATAGGAGATTTTATGTTGATACTAGAAACATTAGACTTGATAAACTATTTGAACAAATGCATAAAACAAAAAGTGAATTTACTATATTACAAAATTCTAAACATAGTTTCTCTGCTGTTTCCAATAGAGAGATTCTTGAAATCGGTGCACTTTGTAAAACAAATTTTCAAGCTTCTGATTTAGCTGACCCAAAAATAAAAATTTTCAGAAGAGATGACTCTATTGAAGATATAATAAAATCATTGATACTTGATAATACCGAAGCCCTCCAATTAGAAAATGAATCTTTATTGATTGATCCTATAATAATTATTGAAAAAATAGCTGGAGATTTAAACTATCTAAAAGACTGCAATAACTTTTTGGATTTGAATGCTAGTATTTTCAAACTTCAACAACCTAAACTTATTCCAGAGAAATTATCACTTTCTGAAATTTGTCAAACCATGCTTTACATGAAACATCCATACATAATGACTTCAAACAAATTATTGACACCTAGAAATATACTAGAAATTTTGAGTAAGGATTTGAAAATTGAATGAAGGAGATTAGCAGATTAAAATCTCATGTAGATATAATGAAAAAAGAACTTGATTTCACCGCCAAACAGATCAAACGTTTAGAAAAAAATCAAAAATCTTCTGATTGGGAGAGAATTGACCAAGTTTCTGGAAAATCAATTGATGAATTAAAACATCAAGAAAAGAACTTGTCTGAAGAGATTACTCAAATTCAAAAGGAAATTAAAAAATCACAGTCAAAAACTTTGATGATTACAGAATTGTCTCTTCTGCCAGTAGTTGTTTTACTTATTTTAATTTCTGGTTTAGGAAACTCTATTATGGATTTTACTAACGACGAAAATCTATCTTTTAAAACTAGACATTTAATTGAGAATCTAAGAGGGGATACTGTAGATACATGGAAGTCATGGAGGCTAGTAGGTACCACACTTAACGTAAATATTCTAAACGCTAAAGGATTATCAGAAAATAGGATTGATGTAATTAAGAATGCAATAACTTCAGAAGAAACGCTTGAAATTGATGATTCACTCACTCATAAAGGCCCAAAAGGATTTAGCTCAATATATTATACAGGATGGGAAGGTGCACTAAAAAATATAGCATCAAATGATACGTTATACAACATTCCTACCGACTTTAATGTAATCACTTCAAATGGTCAAGAAGGAGATGTAATAATTACTCTCTCTAATCTAAGAGATGGGGATGGTTATACTGGTTACACAAAATCAGTAGTTGATGGCAATGAAATTCTAAAGTCATTCATTACGATTTATGATGTAACGAACTTAACTGATGAACAACTAGGTACTATACTAAGACATGAATTTGGTCATGCACTTGGTCTTGGACACTCTACGGCTCCAGAAGATTTAATGGCTCCAAACATCGATATGACAGTTCCCTATATCTCTGAATGCAATACTAATGCAATTAGAGATTTGTATAATGGAATACAAGGAAGTACAATTTGTGAAAAATAGATTTTGTAAATTAAAATCCTTTTTCGTTTAAAATCAAACCTAATAATGCAGCTCTAGTATACATTCCGTATTCAGCCTGTTTGAAATATTTTGCTTGCTTAGTGTGATCTACTTCTGCTGAAATCTCATCTAATCTTGGTAGTGGATGTAAAATTATAGCATCATCTTTCATTTTCTTTATAATATCTAGGCCAATTACATAACTTCCTTTAACCTTAATGTATTCTTCTTCATCTGGAAATCTTTCTTTTTGAATTCTAGTTACATAAACTACATCTAAATCATCTATATACTCTTCAAGATCTGTTGATTCTGTAAATGAAAATCTTTTTTTAATTTCATAAGTGGAATCAGTTCTAATTTTGAGTGATTCTGGAGAGATTAAATGAACATCTACATCATAGTAACTTAATGCAGATAACAAAGAGTATACTGTTCTTCCATATTTTAGGTCACCAACAATACCGATTTTAAGACCGTCAATCTTATTTTTCTCTTTTTTTATGGTAAAAAGATCTTGAATGGCTTGAGTCGGATGTTCTTCTGTTCCACTGCCTCCATTAATGATAGATTTCTCTGAAATTTCTGCTGCGAATCTGCTTGAACCGTCTAGAGGATGTCTTAGAACTAATACATCGGAATAAATAGACATTATCCTAACAGTATCAGCTAAACTTTCACCTTTTTGGGTTGAAGATGAAGATACATTAGATATTCCAATTGATGTACCACCAATTGATGCAATTGCAGCTTCAAAACTTAAGCGTGTTCTGGTACTTGGCTCGTAAAATAAATATCCTAATGTTTTACCACGGCCAATTTCACGTCTATCGTTGGGTTTGAGTTTGATGATTTTATTTGTTGCATCAAAAATTGACTCTAGTTTTTGTTTATCAAAATCTCGTACAGATATAATGTCTTTTTGAAAAAACTCGTTCATACTTTGAATCATATATACAGGTGCATATACAAAGTATTCTGATGCAGGAATCGGACCTAATCGTTCGTCGTATCAAAGATGGAACTGTTATTGACCATATTGATCAAGGAAGAGGCCTTAAAGTGCTCGAAGCCTTAGAAATTGATGGTAAAGAGGGAAATGTCATTACAATAGCACTTAATGTGCCTAGCGGAAAATCAAAGAAAAAAGACATAATCAAAGTAGAAAATAGATATCTTGAAAATGATGATACTAACAAACTTGCAGTAATTGCCCCAAATTCTACTGTAAATATTATCAAAAATTACAAATTAGTTGAAAAACGGCGCGTGTCACTACCAAACGAGATAGAAAGAATCTTTAGATGTTCAAATCCTGATTGTGTTACAAATAGTTCTGAACATATTGAATCTACAATGGATGTAATTGACAAATCAGGTCTAGTGTTAAAATGTAGATATTGTAGTAGAATTTTAGATGTTAACAAACTAAAATATTACTAGCATATTCGAAAATTAGTTTTCTAAAAATGCAAAGGAGAACTATAATGTATTATTGTCCTAATATGATAAACATCATAACTATACCATAGATTGCAATGGATTCTACCATTCCAATGAAGATGAATACTTTGGACTGTAAAGCAGGATTTTCACTGATTACTGCAAGACCTGCGGAACCAACATAACCTAAGCCAACTCCTGCACCACCTGCTGCAACACCAAATGCTATTCCTGCACCAATTAATTTTGAACCATCAGCAGAACTTCCACCAGATTCTTCTTGCGCATATGCTATACCAATTAGGCCAGAAATAGAAATAATCATTGTTGTCAAAAGTAAAAGATTAACAGATTTCATTGACGAATAATCCTCCTAAAGTTCCATATTTAAATCATGATGTGTTTTGAAATTCAAATTTGATCTAACGTTTTCTTTTTGAATGAATTTAGATTATTTTTTATCGTATTTTCAAAATTAGTATAATCTTGCTCTAAAACTTTTTTTGAGTTTTCCAATAATTTTTTTATTTCATCTTTTCCCATTTTACTTTCTCTTCTCAATTGCTGCTTTGACTTTTTTTAATCTTGCGAATTCTTCTCGTTCTCTTTCTTCTAAAGTAGCCAAAATATACTTGATTCTGGAATGATATTGAGGAATAATCACATTTTCTAAGGCATTTAGTAGTTTTTGGGTTTTCTCTAAAGCCTTTGCCAAACTGAAAATTGAATTTTCATATTCTGCAGCCTTACAAATTTTTGGAAGCATGGCTTTGATTTGTTTAGCGGCTCTATCAATTGATGAGTTTGTATCAGCAAAGCCATAAGGCATTGATTTGGTGTCTTTTTCAGTTACATTAAGGGCGGGAATTTTTACATCAACTACACGTTTGATGGTTACATCTACTTCCATAACTGCAGGGGCAGACTGTGCAACAGAATCAACTGTATTAGTTCCTAGAGTAAGATAAGCTTCGTTAACAGATTTATACACATCTTGTAGTGGTTCCCAAATTCCCCCACGTGCTTTTGTAGCTTCTGTAATCATTTCTTCAATATTTTTGAGCAAAACTTTGCGTTTGTCATCTAGGATTTTTCTTACCATTGAAGCTACTTGGCTTGAACGTTTGTATTTTAGAAGTTCAATCTTAGTTGCAGCAACGTTTTGCCCAAATGACATTAGTTGCTACCTTTCCTTGTAGTATTGATCAATAAACTTGTCTTTGACTTTAGTAAGTTCGTTTTTAGGTAAAAGAGAAACTGCATTCCATTGTAATGCTAGTGTTTCTTCTATTGTCCTGTTTTCATCAAGATCTTGAGATAAGAATTTTTTCTCAAAATCATCACCGAATTCAAGATATTTAAGATCAACTCCAGTAAGTCCTGCCTTACCTACAATTCCTGCAAGAGCACGTACTTCTTGTGCTCTAGAGTATGCATCATAATTTTGGTTGGAAATTTCCTGATGATCAGCTCTGGTCCTTCCTTCGCCAATTCCGTCCTTCATAATTCTGCTAAGACTCATCAAGATGTTTACTGGTGGGTAAATTCCTTGTCTAAATAAATCTCTACCAAGAACAATTTGACCTTCAGTTATGTAGCCTGTAAGATCAGGGATTGGGTGAGTAATGTCATCTGATGGCATTGATAAAATTGGCATTTGTGTAACACTGCCTTTCTTTCCATGTAATCTACCTGCTCTTTCATAGATAGTTGAAAGATCTGTATACAAATAACCAGGATATCCTTTTCTACCTGGAACTTCCTCTCGTGCTGCACTAATCTCTCGTAGTGCTTCCGCATAATTTGTCATATCAGTAAGTATTACAAGAACATGCATTCCCAAATCATATGCAAGATATTCAGCTGCAGTAAGTGCAACTCGAGGTGTAATTATTCTTTCAATTGCAGGGTCATCTGCAAGATTTAAGAATAGAACGCTTCTTTTTAGGGCACCGGATTCTTCAAGACTTCTCCTGAAATATTCAGATTCACTGTACTGCACTCCAATTGCTGCAAAAACTACTGCAAATTCATCACTAGTTCCTACAACAGATGCCTGACGGGCAATTTGTGCAGCAAGAATGTTATGTGACATTCCAGAACCTGAAAAGATTGGAAGTTTTTGTCCCCTTACTAGAGTCAACATTCCATCAATTACTGAAACGCCTGTTTGAATAAAGTCACGAGGGTATTCTCGTTGTTCTGGATTCATTGGTTCTCCATTAATGTCTAAGAATTTATCAGCAATTGGATCTGGAAGTCCATCTTTTGGTTTTCCCAATCCATCAAATACTCTACCAAGTAATTGTTCTGAAACTGGTAGATCCATTACTTTTCCTACAAATTTAGCTTGAGTTCCAGCAATAGATAATCCAGTAGTTCCCTCAAAGACCTGAACAATAGCCTTACCGTTGCCTACCTCAAGAACTTTACCTAATCTTTTTTGGCCATTAGAGGTTTGAATTTCAACAAGTTCATCAAATGCAGCATTTTCTACATCATCAACAATTACAAGAGGGCCTTTAATTTCGGCAATCTTGTTGTATTGAACTCCACCTTGCTTACTCATTTTGAAATTTTTACTCCAGTAATACTTTTGAATTGTTCTTTCATGAGTTGTCCTATTTGATCTAATTTATCCATCTCATTATCCTTAACGTCCATCCTTGCTTTTAGTATCGAACCAATTACTGACATTGCGCGAATATCAGCAAGTGAAGCTCCATCCTTTAATGCCTGTTGTCCATCTTTGTAAAAGTCAACAAGTAATTTCATTAACTTGAACTGTTTTTCAGGGCTACAATAGGTATCTACTTCATCAAAAGAGTTTTGTTGTAATAATCCAATTTTTACCATCCTAGCAACTTCAAGAATTAATTTTTCTTCATCGGGTAATGCTTCAGGGCCTAATAGTCTTACAATTTCTTTTAGTGTATCTTCTCTTTGTAAAACGCTATAGGCATCATTTCTAATGCTAAACCATTCGTCACTTACGTTTTCGCTCCACCATTTTGCAATATCAGCTAGATAACCAGAATAGCTATTCATCCAATTAATTGAAGGATAGTGTCTTGAATAAGCAAGTTTAGCATCCAACGCCCAAAATGTTTTGATAAATCTCATTGTATGAGTTGTTACTGGTTCGGTGAAGTCTCCACCAGATGGAGAAACAGCTCCTACCAAACTTACAGAACCGTCTCGCTCTGGACTTCCTAGAGATCTTACTCGTCCAGCTCTTTCATAAAATTCAGCTAATCTTGATGCAAGATAAGAGGGATATCCTTCTTCAGCAGGCATCTCTTCTAGTCTACCACTCATTTCTCTAAGAGCTTCTGCCCATCTGCTTGTAGAGTCTGCGACTAAAACAACATCCATGCCCATATCTCTATAATATTCAGCAATTGTGACTCCAGTGTAGATACTTGCCTCTCTTGCAGCCACAGGCATATTACTAGTATTTGCAACAAGAACTGTTCTTTCCATTAATGGTTTACCAGTACGAGGATCTTTCAGTTCTGGAAATTCAACTAATACTTCAGTCATTTCATTTCCACGTTCCCCACAACCAATGTAAACTACAACTTGAGAATCTGCCCATTTTGCAATTTGGTGTAAGGTAACTGTTTTACCTGTTCCAAATGCTCCAGGAATTGAACCGGTTCCTCCTTTTGCAAGAGGAAAAAATGTATCAATTACTCTTTGTCCAGTTAACAATGGAATTGTCGGATCATATCTTTTTTGATATGGACGTGGTTTTCTTACTGGCCATTTGTGATACATTTTAAGAATACTTGATTTTCCATCTTTCTCAACAGTAGCTATTTCTGTTTCTAAATCATAATCTCCTTCACTAACAATTTTAGTAATTTTTCCACCTGCATGATCTGGTGGTACCATAATCTTATGATCAATTAAATCTGTTTCTTTAACAGTACCAAAAATATTTCCTGCTTGCACGTCATCCCCAACTTTAACAGTCGGAATAAAGTGATATTTTTTAGTCATGTCAACAGGAGTGGTTGTAATTCCTCTTCCAATAAAAGAACCTGATTTTTTAGAAAGTTCTTTTAATGGTCGTTGAATACCGTCATAAATTTGACCAATGATACCAGGTCCGAGAAGAACACTTAGTGGATTACCAGTTCCGATTACTGGCTCTCCTGGTTTCAGACCACTGGTAGATTCATAAACTTGAATGAAGGCAACATCTCCAGTTAATCGAATTACTTCTCCAATTAGTTTAGCATCACCAACTGAAACAGTTTCATACATTTTTGCTTCAGACATACCATCTGCCCTAACTGCAGGTCCACTTACCCAAACAATTCTACCTTGTGCTACCATATCAATGACCTATTCCGAATTTTTTAGCAATCTCTTTCCTAATTAAAGGCTTCATGCGATCAACTCTAGCATCAAGGGTATTGTTAAAAGTCATTGTACCATCTTTAGATTTTATCTCAACTCCTCCAAGGCAATTTATAGAGTCATTTGAAAATTCTGCCCCAGGAAATTTTGATAAAAGAGGTTGTACAATTTCTTTATCTTTAGAATTCGTATAAACAATTACATCAGTAGTTCCAAGTGAGTTAGTAGATTCTTCAAGTAAGAATTCCATTAATTTGGAATAGTTAGTATCACGGTTAGTAGACTTTATTTTTTCTATGGCTTTTTCAAAAACTTTTTGAATAGATTCTTCTACAAGCAAAATTTGTTTATTTCTGGATTCTAAATCTGAGCCTCCAATAATTTGCTTTTCAATTTTTTGTGCTTCTTTTTTTCCTTCATCTAAAATTCTATCATATTCCTGCTCCAGAAATGTTTGTGATTTTGATAAGGTCTCTAATGATTCTTTAAAAGAATTTTTCAGGCTGGAAAGATTTTCAACTTGTGTTTGATTTAGAATTTTGTCAATTGTATTTTCTAATTTTGGGTCAGAAGTCAACGAAGGCGATTCTATTGATATTGGATTTTAATGTTTGGGAGAAATTAAAAATGATTTTTCCAATCATTATTTTATATTTTTCAAAATTGTTATGAAAATTGACTCTCAGAAAGATTTTAAAACGTCTTCATGGCCGTTGGTACCTATTGGCAGTTGCGGAACTTTTGAAAGGAAACATTGTTCTTCCAAGAACAGATTCACCTGCAGCTATTTCAAGACTCACAGAATTTGAGTGGTTTCATAAAATTGATTCAGAAAATGAGACCATAACTCCGGAAATTGATGATCTTCTCTTAAGAGCTCAAAAAATGTATCAATCTGTTGATGAGGTGATAAAAGGATTGAATATTCCTCTTCGTGTAGGGATAATGGAAATTCTTTTCAAAGGAACTGTGATTAAAAAAAGAAAGTATGAGCTAGATGAAATTGAGAACATGCTTGATGATTTGGAAAAAAAAACTCCTGATATAATTTCGAAGGCTGCCAAGGTTTTAGAGGAAAATGCAGAAACAAAACGATCTCTAGAAGAATATACTAATCTAAAAGATACACTACAAGTAATAAGTAAACTGAGTATTGATCTTGCTAACTTTGGATTAATGAGATATTTTTACACAAATCTTTTTGTAATTAATTCCGTTGATTATGGAGAGATTGTTCGTTCATTAGAAGAAATTACAATTTACAAATATGACTTAGAAAGTAAAGACAAGTCTGCAATACTAATAATTTGTGACGCTAAGGATTCTGAAAAAGTTCAAAAGGTTATGAGAGCACTAAATACAAATCCTTTCACTATTCCTCAAGGATTTCCACAAATTCCAAGTAAGGCTTTTTCCTTAGCGGAATCAAAAATAAAAGAACTTAAAACAAAACAAAAATCTATTTCAAAAGAGCTTGCTATAATAACTAAGAAGATTCGAGCAAATATTCTTGCTTTACATGAAACAGCTATGGTAACTAAAGATATTCTTGAAACATTACGTAAACCTGGTGGAACTAAAAGATTTGCAGTTATACAAGGATACATTCCAAGAAAAATGGAAACTAAATTTAAAGAGATTACAAATCAGTGGATGTCAGTAACTGAAGAAATCACAGATCCAGAAGTTTTATCTAGTATTCCAGTGCATTTACAAAATCCCAAATGGGTTAAAACTTATGAAGTAATTACAGATAGTCAGGGAATTCCTAGACGTGGAGAATTCGATCCGACTTGGATGATTGCTTTGATGTGGCCTATCTTTTATGGAATAATGTTTGCTGACATGGGTCATGGATTATTGTTAATGAGTTTAGGTTTGTTGTTCAAATTCAAAGGGCAAGGAAATCTATCAAGATGGGGAATGCTATTAGCAATGTCTGGAGCAGCTGGAGCTGTTGCAGGATTATTTCAAGGCGAGATGTTTGGTTTTCATTTAGAACATTTTGCTGCATTTGAAGCTCTGTTGCATGAAGGTGGTCCACTACATTCAATATCTTGGTTGGTTGGAGCAATCAGCGTAGCTGAATTAACCTTTGATCAAGTCATAATGATTCTCAAAGTATCCATCTTTCTAGGAGTAATCCATCTAGGATGGGCATTTATATTACGAATTCACAATTTTTGGAGAACTGGTAACAAAACTACAATGTTCTTTGAGGCAATTCCGAATTTGTTCATGTGGTTAGGTGTATTTGCAGTAATGATGGGAGCAATTGGGTCAGGATACGATGTAATGAATATGTATTCTAGGGTTCACACAGAAGCTGTTCCATGGATTTCTGTACTTGTTGGCGATTGGGCCGTAGTATGGATAGTTGTCAGAATAGCGATTTTAGTTGTTATCGGATGTGTTGTATTGATGATCGTTGGTGGAATCCTACATAACAAAAAACATCCTGATGAAGGAGGAGATATGGTAAGTGTAATCATGGAGGTATTGTTAGGAAAAACTGTAGAGTGTCTTTCGCATACAATAAGCTATGCTCGAATAGGGATCATGTTATTGGTACATGCTGCACTTTTACTTACAGTAAATAATGCATTTGAATCCATGGGAGGATTAGATGCTCCCGGTGCACTTGTCTTAATTGTAGGAGGACAACTGGGGATAATGATGATTGAAGGATTAATTGTATATATCCAGTCTTTAAGGCTTCACTTGTATGAGTATTTTACAAAATGGTATGATGGCGGTTCACAGCCATTCAAACAATTAGTTCCAGAAATGGTTTACAATTCATTTTCCTGGAAGAACAATAAATAATTATCAAATAATAAATATTTTTTTCAAAATTAATATCAACAATTAATAGCACGTATTATTTAGAAATTATATGTCTAAAGAGTTCATAATTACTATTGTACCAGCTCTAATTATGGCAGCTTTTGCAGCTTTTGCATTAATTCAAATCAGTTCCTAACTTTTTACAATTTTCTAGACTACTGGTAGTTCTAGTTTATTTCCCCATTCACCCCAAGAACCTAGATACACTTTGACATTTTTAAAACCAATTTTTTTTAGGGCAAGAAATGTATTAGCTGCCCTATATGCACCCTGGCAATAAGTAACAATTGGAGTATCTAATGGAAGGTCATATAGTTTAGAAAGCTCCTCATCTTTTTTCATTGTTCCATCATCTTTTACATTGTAATTCCAATCTATGTTAATTGAGTTTGGAATATGGCCTCCCCTAGCTGCTCTCAAAACAGAACCGTTGTACTCTTCTGGAGTTCGTACATCAATAATTTTAAGATGATTCAGATTTTCTTTAATAAATTCAAATCCAGCAATAAGTTCAGGATTTATTTTTCCCGAATATTTTGATGGTTTGTATTGATTTGATTTAGTTTCAAGTGGAAGATTTTCATTTTTCCATTTTTTTATGCCTCCATCAAGCATCAAAACTTGAGGATGTGAAAAATACATCAATAACCATACGCCCCGTGCTGCAAGCATTCCTGAGATATCGTCATAAAAAACCACCATTTTTTCAGGGGTAACTCCAACAAAGGAGAGGATTTTTAGAGTCTGAATATTGAAGGATTCGATTCCTTGTTTTGAAGTATCAATCCAATGAAATGCAAATAGATCCAAATTTACAGCTCCCGGAATATGCCCTTCAAAGTATTCTTTTGAGGATCTTGTGTCTATCAAAAGTAGATCTTTGTTATTGAGATTCTTTTCAAGCTCTGTTGTAGAAATTAACATAGTTGTTCTATCATACATGAATGTAAATTAATTTGTGTTTATATGAAGAAATAAAAAAGAAAAAAAGGTGATGATTTTTTTTACTCGTTGACGTATGCTCTTTCGCCGTGTTGTGCTAAGTCGAGTCCAATCTCCTCTTCTTTTGGAGTAACTCTTATTCCACCTGGCCAAACTGCATCCATTATCTTTAGTATTACAATTGTAACACCAAAAGCATAGGATAGGGTCATGATTGCACCAACAATGTTGATGGCTTGTTGTTCATAACCTTCTGGAGTTCCAGTCCAAGCACCGATACCATCACCAGTATCCCATATGTGGGGACTAGCTAGTGTACCAGTTAAGATTGCACCTGTAAGACCACCCATTCCGTGTACTCCCCATACATCGAGTGCGTCGTCCCATTTTCGTGCATTCTTGAATGCCACACAACCATAACAAACTGTTCCTGCTGCAATTCCTATGATAAATGCTGCCATAGGTCCTACCCAACCAGAGGCTGGCGTAATTGCTACAAGTCCTGCTACTGCACCTGATGCTGCACCTATAATGCTAGGCTTTCCTGTATGAGCCCAAGACATCAGTAACCAAGTAATAGAAGCCATACCTGTTGCAGTATTTGTTACTACCCAGGCGCTAACAGTAATTCCATCGACCATCACTTCACTTCCTGCGTTAAATCCAAACCAGCCAAACCAGAGTATAGAGGCACCCAGTACCACCATTGGTACATTGTGTGGTTCCATTGGAACCTTTCCATATCCTAGTCGTCTACCTAGAACTAAAGCTGCAGCAAGTGCTGAGAATCCAGATGTGATGTGTACGACAGTACCACCTGCAAAGTCGAGTCCGAAGCTTGGTGAAAGATCAGGATTAAAGTCCATATTTCCTATGTATCCTCCGCCCCAAACCCAGTGTGCTACTGGATCATAAACGAAGGTTGCCCATAGAAGTATGAAGATCACTAATGCGCTAAACTTCATTCTGTCAATTAATCCTCCAATGATTAGTGCTGGAGTGATAATTGCGAATGTAGCTTGGAACATTGCGAACAACTGATGTGGTACTGTTCCTGGCCAACCTGTACTACATACCTCACCTTCTTGGAAGGCGTTCATTTGATATGCAGCAGACCATGTATCTGAACAGAGACCTACTTCACCTAGTGGAGCATAGTGTGATACTTGATTAAATCCAACATAATCCAAGGCTCCCATGAACATGTTTGCGTCATTGTCATTTGGTCCAAATGCGAGAGTATATCCCCACATTACCCATTGGACTGATACCAATCCAATGACGACAAATGTCATTCCAATTACGCTAACTGCGTTCTTTGATCTTGTCAATCCTCCGTAGAAGAATGCAACACCAGGAGTCATGAACAATACTAGTGATGTAGCAGTGAGTATCCATGCTGAGTCACCTGTATCAATTTTACAGGGAAGCATGTTACCTTCGCCATCATCATACCAACATTCGTTTGGATTACCAGTATAGATTCCACTTGTTCCTTTTACGTACCCGTCCATGCCATCGGTAACCTGTTGTGCAAATGCTTGTGACATTGCACCGGCTGCCGATACAGCGACTGCGGCCACAAGTAATAGAGCATACTTGTGGTTTCTAGAATTCATTAAAGACAGAAAAAATTTGTTACTATATAACCCTTGAGATGTATGAGGGAATAAGAAAGTAAATTATTATATTTTGGTATTTCATGATAGTAACATAAAATGGAGAATTTATGTCAAGTGTAATTTGTGCCTGTATTACAATAAGACATTCATCAATTAGAGGTATTAGGTAAAATGAAAACAAAATCCAAATTATCGATATTTGATACATTCAAAACAAAAAAAGAGGAATATACCGGGGAGGCATTAAGACAACGAGCAATTATTGCCCATTTAGCTACTGCAACAAATTCTACTGCCAGAACCAGAACTGGGATTTCACAAAGAATAGCTGAAGAAAATGGAATTGTTTGGAAAAACATCTATTCAGGAATATTTCGTGATATGGATGAAATTTTAATTCCATTAGGATTAGTTCAGGAAGCTGGAAGATTACCATTGAAACGTGGTCCAAAGGCCTTGCAAGAAAAGGGAGTTCCGTTTTACGAGCTAACACAAGAGGGTCTGCTGATAGCATTATCACTTAATGAAATAGTGGGTCGAGAGGAAATCTTGACTAGGTTTTTTTCAAGAGGTAAAATAGAAGAAAATGAGTTGCAGGAAATTTTACAAAAACTTGCAATTATTGTTCCAAGATTTACTTATTCATTATTTGAAAAGTATTCAAAAGCATATTGTGAAGGGAAGTTAGAAAAATTATTGCCCTTTAGTATTTCTAGATTGAAAAAAATTTCTGATGAATCAGTACTAATTCTTAGAGAGTTTTTAGAGGCTTCTTCAAATCTTCCCAGAATGGAAAGAGAGAATCTTATTAGATTTTTAGAAAATATTAGTTAAAAAATTATTTCAGAAATGCTTGTTTTAGAAGCTTTTCACCAAACATTAAAATCACAATCAACGATAAATAATCAAATGGGTGGTTCTCAGAAGGTATTTGCATCTGTAAAAGCCTACAGTAAAAGAGGTAGACTCCTCCCAAAAAGTGAATTTCAAACTTTGGCTGAATCTAGAGATTTAGATGAATTAATGACAAGAATTAAGAACACAAATTATGCTGAAGCAGTATCAAAAATTTCTAAACCTTTTAGTTCCGAAAAAATAGAATCAGCTCTTAAGAGTCATTTAGCTGACATTCATTATTCCATATCAAAAACCGGCGGAGGTTCAAAAGTATTAGAAGCCTTTTATCTCAAATTTATCATATCTAATTTGAAATTAATACTAAAAGGTAGAATTTTAGGAAAATCTCAAGAGGAAATCGAACCTCGTCTTAATTTACATGCAGAAGAGCTAATTAAACAAAGAGATGTTATTCTAAAGGCACTAGTTGCAAAAGATCTTGAAGAAATAGTTTCTAGTCTGAACAATACGATATTTGGAGAAGATATTGCAAAAGCAGTTTCCCTGTATAATGATAAAAAAAACATCCAAATCTTCGATACCTACTTTGATAAAATCCTAATTCAACAGCTTAGTGCCTCGTTGCGAATTTCTGGAGACAAAGATTTAGCTCGTCCAGTTGGAATGAATATAGATTTTTACAATTTACTTAGCATTCTTAGGGGAAAGTTTTGGGGATTAGATGAACAACAAATTCAGGATTTACTGGTATCTTCTACTTCAGGTGCACCTAAAGAATTGCTTGGTAGAATGATAGCGGCTGAATCAATAAAAGATGCATTAAATGAACTTACCAATACTACATACAAAAGTTTGATACCTCAATCAGAAAGCGATATTGATGCAATTTCAGAATTTGAGCGAGCCTTTGAGATGGCAATTTACAAGGGTGCTAAAAATACATTCACTAGAATGTTTAGTACTTCTACAAGTGTTGGAATAACAATTCTTACCGCTTTTGAAGTAAGAAATCTGGGTTCAATTGCTTTTGCAGTAGAACAAAAAATTCCACCGCAAATTACCATGTCGAAGATAATTATTGATGAGTAAATAGCGCTAATTGATACTTTCGATAGATTAGGTAAAGCTAAAAGTTAATACCACCTACCAAATTCATATCATTAAATGCCCAGACTCCGCTGTAGAGACTATGGTTTTGACTGTGAATTTGTAGCTGAATCTCCAGAGATAGCAAAGGTAATTTCAGATTATGGAAAACATTCTGAAGAGGAACATGGAATAGAATATTCCAAAGAGTCCCTGATGCAATTCATACTCAGAAAAGGCTAAACCTGCTAGAAAATTTATTCTCACTTAAATTTCTCTATTTGAGACAATAAATAATAGAATTCCCGAAAAATAGGTCATTACATTTATAACAAAAAATTCAAGGATTTAGATAATCATGATCAACCTTGATAAAAGAAATCCAAATAACCCACCTGTTACTTTTTCAAAGATTATTTGGAAAAGCTCTATTCTTGCAATGATATTTGCTTTACCTGCTTTAGGAATTTTTCTTGGAATCTATTATAGTACTGGAAATCTTCTAGTAGGTGCAGTTCTTGGTTTTGGTGTGCACTTTGTTACCCTGGTATTTTCAGGAAGGATTTCAAAATGGCTTGTGAAATTTCAAGAGTAGGAATTCAGATGGATATTGGGGCTGATTTCACATGATGGGAGATAGAGATTATAGACAGCTCATCAAAAATGCCATTGAATCTATAGGAAGAGATATTGAAACTAAGATTGATCCAAAAGACAACAAAACAATTCACCTTCAAGAGGTTGTTAGATGCTTAAGGCGATCATACTATAACAGAACTGACCCTCTTGATCCTCAATGGACTAGTTTTAATAATTTAATGACCGGTCTGCTTCAAAAAATGGAATATGGTGGGAAAGAAGGAGAATTTCAAATTGAAGACATTACTTTGAAGGGAAAAGCTGACATTATTGTTGATGATGCGATTATTATTTTCCGTTCAGCATTGGAAGTTCCAGAGAACCCATTTTCTTCAGATCTTTTATTTCTTAATGCATGTATGTGGATCTTCAAAAAAGCAGAGGGGGTTATAGTTTACATGACCTCGGATGGAAAAGAAGCATCATTTTCTCTGAGTAAAGACAATAAGATGTTTGAAGAAGTAGTAAGGCGTATTCGTGTTTTAAAGGATCTTCTTGTGGAACAAAAGACCCCTATTTTGGAACCATCAAATGAATGCTCATCTTGCCAATATTATGAGAGATGTTTTATCAAACAAAAGATAGGAAAACAAATCAATATACAAAATCTTTTCGGAATGGGAAAATCTAATGAAAATAATTAGAAGGTAGTTTTTTTAATTAAACTACTCTAGTGGTTCTGGATGTCCTTTGCCACGAAGTGCAAATGTTACTACTGCTAATGCAATTGCTACTCCGAGTGCTGAACCAAATGCTGCCATACTTGCTTCTGCCATTTAGTGAATGCAAGTAATTGGATCATATATAACTTTGCCAATTTTTTTTTGGTATAAACAAATAATCACAATTTTCATATTTTATGATACTATACCAATTTATTCCTAAAAATAAAAATTATTCCTTTAATTCCTTGAGGGTCTGTTCAAGATCCTCAATCTCGTCATTGAATAAATCAACCATCTCTTTTAGAAGAAGTTTTTGTTGTTCTGATTCTCTTTTTTCTGCATTTATTCTACTAACAATTTTTTCAAGACTTGCTATTTTCTCATTTACAGTTGTAGTTAAAGTAAGCAAAAATGACTCGTATTGTTTTAATTCGACTGACAGTGATGTATCTACTGCCTTTAGAGATTCTTCATCGTCACCTTCAAGAAATTCAGTTAATCTTCCTCTTAAAACTCGGAGTTTTGTTTCAGTTCCTGAAAGTTTTTCTAGATTAGTTGATATTTTTGGAGTAACAGAGGAAGTAGTTTTATTTTCATAATTTGATAGCTCCATCCTTGCAAGTTCTTCACTCATATAACTTGTCATTTTTTTTACGAGTAGTCCTTGTTTAGTAGCCTCATTTTGTTGATATCTTACTTCATCTCTAATTTTTTCAAGTTCATTGATATCATCATTTAGGGATTTTGTAATTTCAAGTAGAAATTCAGTACTTTGAATTAAATTTCTAATAGAGTATGAACCAACAAGTTTAGTCATGTAGTAATTCTCCTGGTGATTTTTGCTAAAATTACTAGAAAACCTAATGTCTGTTCGGCATGAACGAACTTTAACTATTCAAGATTTTTATGGAAATTCGAAGGTCATCTGGTTTTCTCCCCCAGCAGTAATGGAGCTAAGATTGAAAGATGCTTCTCCTTTGATTTTCCATTGAGGAGTATTATTGGTTAATGCATCCCAAAATTCTGGTGAGTTTCCAGTATTTTTGATTGTAATTTTTTCTTTTAGAGTGGTTGGTTGTTCACTAAGTAATGTAAAATAATTTGAACTATCCACCATTCCCATAGGTCGTTCGCCAATTTGGCTTGATTGAATTTTCATGTTATTTTCATAAAGATCATACTTGATCGTTTGAAGAATAATTGATTTGTAATTGGGATTGGTTACTTTGAACTGTACCTCAATTATTGCTTCTTTCTCATTTACATCCAAAATAGATATGTTCTCTAATTCAATTTTAATAGGTAATGTTTCTATGGGAGCCTCAGATGATGGTATAATGCCTCTACCGGAGACGTCATCTATTATTGATGTTCCTGAAAATCCAATTAGCCCAATAATTATTACAAATGCAGCAACTACTGCACCTACAACAATCTTAGGATTCACTGAAAGGTAGTTTACTTTTACATATCTTAAATGTTGAGACAAAAAATGCTTATAGTAATAAAACAAAATAAAATCATGCAGTATTTTCAAGCTGTACAAATTGGTAAAGAAAGAGCAAACAAAGCACAGATGATGTTATTTGATTTAGCTGGGTTTGCAATGCTAACATTAACTACGAAAAAAAAAGATGGAAAGTTTTTCCCAGTTGGAGAAGAAGTGTATGTTGCAGTAATTCATACAGCTGATGGTTTTGTAACAATTCTTGTAGATGAAGACGGATATACCAAAGCCCAATCAAAGGTATTAGAAAAAGATGAGGCAATGAAAATTTTTAAAAAAGCAAGAGACTCTGGTATTTTGGAATATCCTGGAACGCAAATTGAGATTTGGACTGAAAGCTATCCTGTAGTTCAAAATGAAAGCTGAAAAAATTGTTAAGGAATAACTATTTCAGTACCGACAGGGATGCCTTTTATTGCTTTTTCTAGATTTTTAATATCTGCTTTTAGGACACGTGTTTTGATTTTAGAGCGCTCAATTACCTTTAATGCAACAATGTCCATAAGGTCATAGCCACCAGCGATAGAATCTTCATGTACAAGTAAACTACGAAGTTTTCTCAGCTCGATTCGTTTGAATTTTTTTGCTTTCTTATTTTTGTTTGGATCAGAATCATAAATGCCATCTACATCGGTAGCATTCAAAAATTCTGAAGCTTTAATTTTTTCAGCAATTAATGCTGCAGTTCCATTAGTGCTTTGGCCTGGATGTAATCCACCTGCGATAACTATTTGACCACTATCAACTGCATGTCTAACTTCTTGAAGTGTAGTAGGAGGATGAGGATATGCTCTATTTTGTAGTGAATAAATTAGGAGTTTGGCATTTAGTCTGGAGACTTCTATTCCTAATTCATCTAGTGTAGATTCATCAGCTCCAGAGGATCTTGCATGAGAAATGTAATGTCTTGCAATATTTCCTCCTCCTGCAATAACTACTGGTTGACATATTTTACTAATTTTTACGAGAAATGTAGCATAGTCTTTTAGTAATTTGGTATTATTCATTTCAAAAACTTTTCCAGATAATTTTATTACAATTCTTTTTCTCAAGATCTTCGACCACCAAGGATTGATTTTGCAGCAATTTCAACTTTTTTTCTATTTTTGCGAAGAGTATACACTCTTAGGATATTCATGAAACCCGACATAGTTGAAACCAAAGGAATTTGAGATATTGAAATCTGCTCTGCAGAAATTTTGTTATTTTCTCTTGTAACCAAGATTAGTGATTTTGATTCCTTCTTTGAAGGGGATAGTGGTAAGGAAGGAGTGATTGAGCTGTCTACAAAAATTTCATTTTCATCAACCTTTGACTTTTTTGATAATTCCTTTTTTATTTGAGATGTTTTGAATTCAGAAATCTGCTCTTTTGGAATAAGCATTCTTTCAAAAACACATTTGAAAAGATCGCGATTTTGGTAGTCTGTAGCAATTTTTTGAGCACGCTTCAAATCTGATGTATGTGTGGGTAGTGAAACTAATTTTGCTAACATGTAATCATCTGTTAGTTTGACATAGTCATCTAAACCCATTGAAGAGAGACCTAATTCATCGTAAGCCAAACGCATTGATTCTAATAACATTACTTCAGCTGATCGAACGGTTTTATGAAAATATACTGCTTTAAACATTTGATACCTTGAATGCATCATAGATTCAAAGGAGTATAGTGCTGATTTGTCAAGAGCGAGTTTATTATGATATACGTCAAGGGATTGTGTTATTCTTTTATGATCAATTTTAGCGTGTTCTGCACCAGTAAAGTAGCCATCTCGTAGTAGATAATCCATAATATCTGCACTTAATGCACCAGAAATTATTTCATTCATAAATTGTAGTTTTGAATTACCAAAGGCAAGGTTTGTTATGAATTTTTTATTAAAATTAGATTTTGAAATAAGATCACCAATTTCTGTTTTTAAAATTAGTTCAGCACCTATTTGTTCATGTGAACTTTTCTTTTTTCTTTGGGCAACTTCTTCAAAAAGATGGGAGAATGGGCCATGTCCTATGTCGTGCAAAAGTGCAGATAATCTAAGATTTTCAATATCAGCAGAATTAATTATTCCTTTTTCCTCTAGTGATTGGGCAGCTTGTCCTGTAATGTGCATTACGCCAAGAGAATGCTCAAACCTTGTATGCTGTGCACCGGGATACGTTAAATGTGCTCCAGAAAGTTGTCGAATTCTTCGTAATCGTTGAAATATTGGATTATCTATTATCTTAATTTCTACACCATAAGCTCTTACAAAGTCATGAATGGGATCAATGATATCCAAGTGACTTCGTTTCATGCCAAAAATTTCTTTGAAAATATTTTCAGAATGGAGTTATGGACTTGTTCTTTTGAGCGAGATGCATCAACTAATTTCCAATGTTTTTTCTTTGATATTTCACGATATGTTCTAGAAACTTTTTGGGAAAATTCTTTATTTTTCTCAAATTTATCTCTGTTAGATTTTTTGCGTCGGAATGATTCTTTTGGATTAACATCTAAAACTATTACAAGATCAGCTTTTGGAAGACCTGCATCTAGATGTTCCAACCACTCGGCTTTTAATCCATTTAACAAACCATAAATCAAATTTGATTGATAGTATCTATTCATGATTAGAATAGAATTTTTTGAGATGGCATTTTTTATTTCATTTACTTTTTCCCATCTGTTTGCTGCTAGTAGGCAATGGATTACTTGGGGGGGAAATTTTCGTTTACCATGTAGATATCTCTCTATTTCTTTACCTATAGGGGTAGAGTAATCAGGAAAGCTAAAAAGTTTGGTTTTAAGTTTTCTTGCTTTCAAAGCTTTTGCTAGAAGCTCTGATTGCGTTTTTTTTCCTGCCTGATCTACTCCTTCAATAACAATTATCATGAATTGTATTCATGTAAATTTGAGCAATTAAAAATCTATCAAAATTTATAACTATATCTGCCTCATTGAAGAAAATGGGACTTGCAAGACATATGGCAAAAGAAGTTATGCGAGAAATTGGAAACAAATCACGCGAATTTTATGAATTTGTTCTTCCTCCAGTTGATATGCATCTGGAAAAGAATAATCTAGTCATTACGGTAGATATTCCAGGTTTTAATAAAGATGATATTAAATTAACAATTCATGGAAATATTCTATCCATAAAAGCAGAAAAAAAAATTAACGCTACCAGTAAAGATGAAATTATTTGTAATCAAAGACCAAATATCATAGATAAAAAAATTCGATTACCTATAAAAATTAAAGAAGGCGAAGAAAAAGTAAATTCTGCCAAGTATATAGATGGAGTACTAACAATTAAAATTCCAACATTAACAACTGGTAAACCAATTTCAATAGAGTAACTAGTGTTTTCTAAATATAGTAAAAATTCCCATTACAATTAATGCACCTACCATACCAGATATTCCCAATAAATTATTAGAAGAATAAAGAAATGCAGAACCAACAAAAATTGCTGATGATAAAATACTTCCTGAAAGCAAAGTATTTGATTTAGGTTTTGCATTTAATAGTTGAATAGATCTATTTTCATCAATGAATTTTTTTAATTCAGGAGCAATTGAAATAGTTGCATCTATAGATTTTGCAAATCTTTGAAATGAATATTTTAATTCTTCAATATATGCATCTTTAATTAGATTTTCTTCTTCCAAAATTTTTCTTAAAACATTTACAAACTTAAAATCAACTTTGTGAGTTTTGTAAATTCCTTCAATAATGGAAGTCATTCTCATATATAGAGCAAGATTTTTTGGCAGCATGAATGGAAATCGACTCATTGTTTTGTTTGCAATCTCTAACAATGCTTTAACTTCCATTTCACTGGGTTTTGTTCCATGCATTCCCCTTATTGTCAACTCGATTGCCCTTTCTATTACTGAGCGATTGAAATCTGGCATTAACATTCCAAGATCATCCATTGCGTTTACTGTTCTTGGTGGATCTTTTTCTACTAAGGCGAGATACAGTCTAATCAATCGTAAGCGGGTTTCATTGTCTAACCTACCTACCATTCCATAGTCATAAAGAATCAGAGAGCCATCGTCTGATACAGAAATATTGCCAGGATGAGGGTCTGCATGAAAAATTGAGTGACGAAGTAACATGGTAAAAAAAACCTTATGAACATCAATTACTAGTTTTTGCCTATCAATTCCCTTTGCATCTAAGGCCGCAACATTTGTTATTTTTATTCCAGGAACATATTCCATGGTAAGAACATTTTTTGAAGAATAGTCATCGTATACTGAAGGAACTATGACGTTATCATAACGGGCAATGTTTTCTTTGATTTTTTTTAGGTTTGAAGATTCAAGAGTGTAATCCATCTCTTCATGTATTGTTTCGATAAATTGTGCTAACATTCCGCGAGCAGAAAATCGGAGATTAGGATCTACAAATTTAAGGGCAAATGGAAGTATTTTTTTTAAGACTTTGAGATCTTCTTCAACAGTTTTTTCTATTCCTGGTCTTTTTACTTTTACAACTACTGCCTGTCCATTTATTTTTGCATTGTAAACTTGACCTAAAGATGCACCAGATATTGCATTTTCATCTATTGAATCAAATTTTTGGTTAATTGGTCCTAATTCCTTTTCAATAATTGGTTTTACTTTTTCAAAAGCTGTTACAGGAACATCATCTTGTAGCTTAGCAAGTTCTTCCAAGTAAGGTTGTGGCAAAATGTCTGCTCTTGATGATAACCATTGACCAAGCTTAATGTATACAGGGCCTAATGAAATGAAAGTGTTAAGGATTCGTCTGGCATTTTTTCTGTATTTTTCAACGTCAACATTTTTTCCTTCTGTCTTTACCCATTCTTTTCTATCTTTTCGTAGGGCAAGTATTATCGGTAATAGTTTGAAGAAAACATGAATAGTTCGTAAAGTAGTCAAGTAACAATCTACCTATTGTTTTTTAATTCGTTTAGAAATTGAATAACCAAGATATCCAAATGCTAAGGATGAAATTAATCCTGATATTATAGAAGATTGTTTTACAAAAATGGAATTTTTTTGTTTTTTGTAAATGTATGAAGCAACCTTTACTCCTCCTATAGCTGCAGAAGCTAATCCAATTAAAATTTCGGGTGAATCATGAACTAAATGTCCAATAGGATTTTCTCTAGGATCAACTTTATCCATGTGAACTAGCAATTTGTCATCGTATTCTCGAATATGCAAATTTCTATATCGATATTGTTTTTTTGCACCATTTTTTTGACCTAGAAATGTTTCTTCTGCTTTATGTAGAATAAAGGGATCTAATTCCTTTGGAATTTCAATTTCCTCGGACACCATAACTACAAATTTCTTGAATTGAATATATTCTTTCTATAGTTTAAGGTAGGAAAAAATCTAATTTTGTTAACTAGTCTTAGATAATTCTTTTTTTCTCTTCTTAATTTGAGAAAATGAAATTCCGCCAATTAATAGAATAACACCTAGAATAATATATTGAGAATACTCCATTAAATCAAAACTAGATTCTTGAGTATTTACTGTCATATCTGGAATGAAAACTGTGGTATCAAATGTTTTAAAAATTTCATCTCGTAGAGAATCTTTGTACCTTACAGTGACTCGAATATCGTGTTCACCATATTTTGGCTCACCATCAAATTCGACTGGGATATTAAATGGAACAGGAGAATCAAGTTCAATTTCATCTATAAATTGAGTAGTTTTTTTAATATTAGAGTCACCTAATGGTTCTAAAGTTACAAAACCAAATAATGCAATCTCATTTCCTTCATTAATTATTTCTCCAATAATTGTAGGTTTACCTGATAAGTCAATTACATCTACATCATAAATGGAAATATCGATTAATCCTTTAACATAAAAATCAACAATTCGCGATAAAGTTCTTTGTTCACCATGTGCATCAAAATATGATATTTCCATCGGAGTACGAAGTGTTTGAGAGCTCATTGAACCTGGAACATATACATCAAATTCAAGTGTTTTTATTGTACCAGCAGAAATTTGACCAACCTCCCAATTACTATCAAGAATTACAACGT
>Ga0075301_1000039_pt1 | contig 26187 bp, 27 predicted proteins | sample Browns_TuleA_D1_FD_120053 | JGI IMG/M metagenome (GOLD analysis project Ga0075301, IMG submission 120053) | Natural and restored wetland microbial communities from the San Francisco Bay, California, USA, that impact long-term carbon... | ecosystem: Environmental > Terrestrial > Soil > Wetlands ... | reverse complement strand
GGAACGGGCGTGCTCCTGCAGATCGGTTCCTACCCGACGGAAGCCACGGCCAACGCAGCTTGGACGAGTTTCCAGAAGAAACATGCGGCCACGCTCACCGGGCTGGGCCCCGACGTAAAGGGCTTCGACCTCGGCGAAAAAGGCACATGGTACCGTCTGCGTGTAGGCCCGTTCTCTGACAAGGCCACGGCCAACGCGACGTGCGCTAAACTGAAGGAAGAGGGCGCACCAGCTTGTTTCACCGCGGCGCCCTAGGTGGAAGCAGACACGAATGCGCGCGAACGCGGCGGTCTATGGCTGCCAGGGAATGGAGTTGTTGCCTCACGAGCGCGCCTTCTTTCGCGATGCGCGCCCGTGGGGCTTCATCCTTTTTGGCCGCAACTGCTCGGACCGCGCGCAGCTCTCGGCCCTGTGCGTGAGTTTGCGCGAGAGCGTGGCCGATGAGCGCGCACCCATCTTCATCGACCAGGAAGGCGGCCGCGTGGCGAGGCTCAGGCCGCCGCACTGGCGCGCACGGCCCGCGGCGGCACGCATCGGCGAGCTTCATGCGCGGGACGCCGCCCATGGCAAAGAAGCCGCGTATCTCTGCGCCCGGCTCATCGCACATGATCTGCGCGAGATCGGCGTAACCGTGAACTGCGCGCCTGTGCTCGACGTGCCGGTGGAAGGCGCCCATGATGTCATCGGCGACCGCGCCTATTCCCGCGACCCCGCTGTGGTGATCGAGCTCGGCCGCGCCGCGATGGAAGGCTTCCTCGACGGCGGCGTGCTGCCCGTCATCAAGCACATGCCGGGGCATGGCCGCGCATTTGCTGACAGCCATCTCGAACTCCCGCGTGTCACGACCTCGGCCGAGGAGCTCAGCGCCACCGATTTCGTCACCTTCCGCAGCCTCAATATGGCGCCGGTCGCGATGAGCGCGCACGTCGTCTACGATGCTTTCGATGCGCAGCGTCCAGCCACGACCAGCCCCAAAGTCATCCGCGACGTCATCCGCGGCGAGATCGCCTTCGAAGGCCTGCTCGTGACTGACGACCTATCCATGAACGCGCTGGAGGGACCTTTAAGCGTGCGCACGCGGCAGGCACTCTTCGCGGGGTGCGACGTCGTGATCCACTGCAACGGTCGCGTGGACGAGATGAAGGAAGTGGCGAGTGAAGCCAAACCGCTGGAAGGGGAATCCCTTACGCGCGTCGAGGCCGCGCTTGCGCAGCTCACTAAACCGCCGGCCGCGCTTGATGTGGAAGCCGCTGAAGCGCGCTTCGCCGAACTGATGGGCGTCGTGGCATGAGCGACGAACTCGAAGTCAATATCCAGTTCGAGGCGATCTCGCTCATCAATCCGGAAGAGGCGCTGATTGTCGAGCTCGACGGTTTCGAAGGCCCGCTCGATCTCCTGCTCAATCTCGCGCGCGACCAGAAGGTCGATCTCGCCAAGATCTCGGTGCTGAAACTCGCCGACCAATATCTCGTCTTCATGGAGAAGGCTCGCAGTCACCGCCTCGAGCTCGCGGCGGATTATCTGGTGATGGCGGCGTGGCTTACCTATCTCAAGTCGCGGCTTCTGTTCGAAGCGCCCGACACCGAGGGCGAGCCCAACGCCGACGCGCTGGCCGCCGCCCTGCGCTGGCGCCTGCAACGCCTCCAGGTCATGCGCGACGCGAGCGTGCGCCTGATGGGCCGCGACCGGCTGGGCCGCGATGTCTTCGCGCGGGGGCAGCCCGAAAACACCAATGTCATCCGCCTACGCACGCAGTTGGATACGCTGTACGACCTGCTCAGCGTCTATTCACAGCACCGCATCAAGCATGCGGCGCAGAAAATGTACGAGCTCGCGCGCAGTCCCTTCCTTCTCATCGAGGAGGCGCGCGACCGGCTGGAGCGCATGCTGGGCAAGATCCCAGACTGGAACGCGCTCACGCATTTCCTGCCGCCGGAATGGGGCCACGGCCAGCGCCGCCGCAGCGCCCTTGCGAGCACATTGGTGGCCTGTCTAGAAATGGCGCGTGACGGCAAGCTGCTGATTCGTCAGCTCAAGCCGTTTGGCGAAATCTTTCTCAAGGACCGGGAAACGGGAGCAAGCACGCCGTGAGCAAAGTCATCAAGCTGGCCGAAGCCAAGCGCAAGGACGTGGCTCACGACGGCGACGACAGCAGCGACGAAACCGACATGGTGACAGGCAACCCCGATCTGGACCCCGCGCATGTGCGCACGCTTGAGGCGCTTCTGTTCGCAAGCAAGGCGCCGGTGGACGAGCTTGCACTCAAGGCAGCGCTGCCCAAGGGCACGAACGTGGCTGCCATTCTGGCCGAGCTGCAGCGCCACTACCGCCAGCGCGGTGTGAACCTGGTCAAGCTCGGCACCAAATGGCAATTCCGCACCGCGGCCGATCTCGCGTTTCTGTTGCGCAAAGAGACGCAAGAGGAGCGGCGGCTTTCCCGCGCGGCGCTCGAAACGCTCGCCATCATCGCCTACCACCAGCCCGTCACGCGCGCCGAGATCGAAGACATTCGCGGCGTCATGGTGTCGAAAGGCACGGTCGACGCGCTGATGGAAGTGGGCTGGATACGCATTCGCGGGCGCCGTCGCGTGCCCGGCCGGCCCATCACTTACGGCACGACGGATTCCTTCCTCGAGCATTTTGGGCTGGAGAGCGTCGGCGATCTGCCAGGCATGGACGAACTCAAGGCCGCGGGCTTTCTCGAAGCCATGCCGCCGACCGGCTTCGGCGACATGCCGATGCCAAGCGCAGAACTCGCCCCCGACGAAGACCCATACGAAGGCGGCGATGAAGAGCTGCCTGAAACGGGCGACGAGAACTAGTTTCTTAAATGAGTCTGCAAACCTTCACCGCGCTGGCCGAGATCGTGAGTTCGGCCGCGGTCACGCTCACCCTCGTCGTGCTGCTGATTTCCATCCGCCAGAACACGCGGGCGCAGCGGGTCCGCGCCGTGGAATCGCTGTTGGCTTCCATCGCCGCCATCAACGTGCCGGGGATCGAGAACCCGGAGCTCGGCCTCGCGCTCGCCAAGGCCATGAAGGACTGGCGCTCGGCCAGCCGCGAGGAGCGCGTCATCGCGCATTTCTTTCTCTTCTCGTATTTCAAGCTGGCCGAGAACGGCTGGTATCAGTACCAGGCGGGCGCGCTCGAGGCCGGCCAATGGCAGGGCTGGGACCATCTGATCCGGCTCTACTATCACAGCCCCGGCGTGCGCGACGTCTGGTGGCCGGCGCGCGGCAGCGCCTATTCGCCAGCGTTCCAGAAATATCTTTCCGGGACCACGCCACCCGCCACCGTCGGCTCCCTCAGCGATATTTTTGGGGAGTAGGGGTCGCCTGCGGGCGTGCTCAGCGCCGTGACGAAGCACTTCCTGAACTGACTGTCTAGAATTGCGCCATGAGCAGGTGTATGCACGCGTTGAATTTTAACCTTATACACTCCCCGTGAACGGTCGAGATCCGCATACTGCAGTCAAAAGTGAAGCGGTTAGTAAGATAAGTCGTGATGCCATTGAAGCCGCGATAGCTCGGCTGCAGTGGACGAAGGACGACGTAAGGTACAGCCTTCACGTTAATCCGACTGGTTTCACATCGGCGGGTATTCAGAAGGTAGATTTTTTGAGCTTCTTAGGATTCGAGCGCTGCGACAGGTGCACGTTCACAAACTTCCAAAGATGCTTCGTAAAATGGGTACCAGAAGATTTCCACTTAGATCGTTTTCTCAAAGCTTTCGAGGTTGCCTTTGCCCATCTTGAGAAAGCGGACAGCGCCCTAGAGGCTTGCGGCGTCTTCCTTCCGCAGCCGGAAGGTTGGGGTTTCTACAACGGCAGGCCTAGTCTCAGGCGAGATCGCCGACCGCGAATGCTCCACGGTGATGGGCATACGGGACTAAAGACTCAAGATTTTAAGCACTCAGAAGATGATACGTTTCTTTTCAGCTTCACATTCATCGAAACATCTAACGAGAAGGGCTTCGTTACACATTACCGACCCAAACATCCACCCCTCTCGTCGGAGCTTTCGAGCGTCTTCGCGTATTTCGATTTCCAGCAGTTCCGTGATTGTCCGCAATTCGACTTTGAGACCTGCTTCTATCGCGCCGTCCCATTTGAGTCGGGAGGTGGTCACGTTTTTGATAGCAACGCCGGATTTGCACACGGACAATTCGATGCTCACGCGGGTCGCTTTTCAACGGGCATTCAAGAGCTGCTCGCCTCCAACGAAAACGTTGAAGCGTTCGGCTTGTCGTTTCTGCCGATAGGCAAGCCCAGGGACAGGTTGGCAGCCGATATCAATCAAATGATCATCCGACCGGAAAAGCCAGCAGTAAATGCTATCGTGACGAATGCTATTCCATCCAACTTTGATGTCGCTATTTCGGTTGCCGGAGCTGACAAGACTTACGCGAGTAAACTCGCTGATTTGGTTAGGGCGGCTGGATATTCTGTCTTCTACTACGAATTCTTCCCCGAGTATTTATGGGGCAAAAATTTGCCGAATACCTTTGATGAGATTTTCCGTAAGCGGTCGCGGTATTGCGTGATCTTTGTTTCAAAGGAATACCATGACCGCGTGTGGACCAATCATGAGCTTAGAAGTGCACAAGCGCGCGCCGTTCAAGAGAAGGGAAAAGAATACATATTGCCTGTTCGGCTTGATGATACTGAACTCGAAGGACTATTGCCAACAATTGGGTACGTCCCAATAGATATGGGCATCGATAAAATTGGAGAGTTGCTCATAAAGAAATTGCAGCCGTAGTATGGAGGCTGCCCAACCGCCAACGACCCCACAGCCGTGCTGGTGGCGGAGCTGGAGGCTTGCTGTAGGGCCGTGGATTTTACTTCCCCAACAGCTCGCCGATCCGCGCCTTCACGGCTTTCGCGTCCTTTGGCGTTAGCCGCCCGATGCGGCGCAGGATGCGCGCGGCATCCACGGTGGCGATCTTCGCCGGGCGCACACGCGAAGGCGCGGGCAGGGCGGCCGCTTTCAAGTCGGAAACCGTCACGTCGGTGTCCCAGCGGGGGTTGCCGGCGCTCGTGATCATGGCGAGCCATACCAGCCCGTGCCGCTTTTCGAGTGCACGCGCGCTCACCACCACCGCGGGCCTGCGCTTCTCGGCCAATCGGTCCGTATAGGGAAACGGCACGACGACAACGTCGAACGGCGCAAAGGTCACGTCAGGGCCTCCCTTTCGTCATGGCCGCCCTTGAGGCGGCCATCCATCTGGCGAGCTTTGCGAGCCAGTGACTTTCTTGCGCCTGCAGACGCGGGCGTGATGGATGGCCGGATCAAGTCCGGCCATGACGACGGCGCACTGCATCACAGCGACTTGTAGGCACGCTCGTCCGCTTCGCTCGCCCATTCGCCGAAGGTGGCGAAGGGATCGTCCTCGGCGCTCGCATTCGCCTTCTCGATCACCACGCGCTTGCCATCGAAAACGTAGCGCAACAGGTCGCCGGGCTTGAGTTTCAGCCGCTCGCGCACGGCTTTGGGGATGACCGTCTGGGCCTTCGAGGTGATGCGGGAGATTGGAGCGTTCATGGCCGCCTCGTGCATGTAAGAAAGTAAGAATTCTTACCATTCTCCGCTGACTCTGACAAGCCTGGCCCTGACAAGCGGGGATCGCGCCCTCGCGGCCGGCAGTTGTCCACGCCTTGCTGAATGCAAATCGCCACAGGTCGCGCGGCAAAAATCGCTGCCGCGCCAAAGTTATCCCGTGCGCTTGCCGCCCTCTTAGACTCCTTCGATTGCAGAAGGAGCAAAGATGAACACCAAGAGAAACCTCAGTACCCTGACCAATACCGAGTCGCCGGCTCAGATCATCGCCACCGACCCCATGGCCGCGCTGGTGGCTGAGCTGGAGGCTTGCTGCGAAGCCGTGAAATATTGCTTCGAGCTGGCAATGGGGCCGGAATACATCCCCGAAGGAAAAACGCCGCGCGCCCCCTGGAACAAGGCGCGCGACATCAATGACCGCTTCCACGCCATGAACATGGCGATCGAGCTGATGCAGGCCTCGGGCCAGCTCGCCGAGTCCATGGCCAAGGCGAAGGCGTGCGGCGAGCTGCGCCAGTCCATCACCGTGGAAAGATTGGAGCGCCTCGCGGGCGCGGGCGGCGCGCACCCCCACAGTCACGCGAAAAATATCAGGCAAAGCGGGCGCGCCGCGCCGGCGCTCACGCAACAGGGGGAGGGGGGAGAGGCGGAGTCGTGAAAAACGAATGGGTGGATAGACCACTATTCGTTTCGTGGTGGCAGCCCCCTCCGCCTCGCTTGCGCTCGGCACCTCCCCCAGTGGGGGAGAATGAGTGTGGTCATGCTCCCGCTTTGGGGGAGCTGTCCGCGAAGCGGACTGAGGGGGCTGCGCGGCCGGAACAGAAGCGCAAACGCGGCGGCCAACCCGGCAATCGCAACGCGGTCAAGCATGGGCGGCACTGCGCCCTCATGCGCGAACTGAAGCAGCTCGTACGCGCGCGGCTGAAATCGGCGCGCGCCGCGATCTATTTCGGCAAATGCAGATCGGGCAACAGGTCGGTGTGATGGCCGATCATCTTCCACGCGCCGGCTTCCTTGCGGAAGGTGTTGGTGGCGCGGATCGAAACGTCCATCGGCTTGCCCGCCACGACATTGTGGCCGACTTCGATATCGACCACGACGGCAAGGTCGTGCCCGATGGTCATGTGTGTCTCGGTGGGATTGACGGTGCCGCCCAGTTTCATCGCGGCCTGCGATTGCCACAGCGCCGAAACTTTCGGCCAGCCTGCGCTGAGCCCGCCGCCAGGTCCCATATAGGTGACATCGTTCGCGTGCGACCAAACTTTCAGCATGGGCGCGGCGTCGCCGGTGAACATGGTGTTGAGCGCGGCGTAGAAGCCGTCGTTCGCCTTGCGCACGGCGTCGGCGCCTTTGGCGAGCGCGGCGTGACCGAGAAAGAGCGTGGCGCACAGGGCCACAATTGCGGCGCGGCGATGCGTGTTCATGGCGATTTCTCCTTGCGAAGGCAGGATGTGATTCGGAAGGGCGGATTATACGAGGGCACGCTTCACAAACCTTCCCGTGGCCTGCGAACAGACCTGCCCGGGCATTCCGCAAGGTTCTTGCCTGAGGATGGGAGCCCCTCGCCGACGCGCTTGACCGAGCCGAAGTGAGGATCAGCCTGGCTACGCATCGAGCGAAAGAAATGAGCATCAGCCCGACGTGCGAAAACAGAGTCCTAAAAAATTGGCGCGTTGCTAACCAGCCTCACCTACGCACGAAAAATCTCGCATACCGTCTCAAAACCTGCCACGCGGCGGAGTCTGTACTCCGCAGGTATGTTGACACCCTTCATACCCCCGATGTTCCATTGTTACGAATATTTGACGTGGGTACGGTCTTCGGTTGGCCGTTGCACGCACAGCGTTCGCGCAGATTCATTGGGGGGGTTGATGTTACATTTTATAAGGCGCGCTACCGCGCTGTCTTCGATCGTTTTCTTGGCTAGCATCGGCGCCGCAGTTGCACAGGACGCCTCGGGCGCCGGTTCGGAGACCGTGGTCGTTACCGGTTCGCGCATCCGCGTCAGCCCGCTTACGGCAACCACGCCCGTTATCCAGCTCGACCAAAGCGCGATCGAAAAGACGGGGCTCTCCTCCACGGCCGACGTTTTGCAGGCGCTGCCACTGGCTGGCGGCGGCCTGAACGCGAAGTTCAACAATTCGGGCAATTTCGGCAACCCGCCGGATGGCGGCGGCGTCGGCGCTGGCGCCGCAGAAATCGATCTGCGCTATTTGGGCTCGCGCCGCGTGCTGGTGCTGGTGGATGGCTTGCGCTGGGTTCCCGGCTCATCGGCTTCGGGCGTGCCCGGCGCGGTGGACCTGAACACCATTCCCTTCCCGATGATCAGCCATATCGAGGTGCTCCAGGAAGGCGCTTCGCCGATTTACGGTTCGGACGCTATTGCCGGCGTCGTCAATATCATCACCAAAACGAGCCAGGATGGACTCCAGGCCTCGGCGCAGTGGGGCCAGTACGGTCAGGGCGACGGCGACCTTACCGATGTCCAGGCGTCATGGGGTGCCAGCCTAAACCGCACCTCGATCGTTGCTGGCGTCGGCTACTTCAACCAGGACGGCGTGTCCTCCAACGACCGCGATATCTCGCGCTTCCCGGCGCCATTCGCCAATTCGTGTCTTGCTGGCGGATGCAGTTCCGCTACGCCCTTCGGCCGGTTTTTGGTTCATGATCCGAACACCGGCAAGGATCTTAATATGACCCTGAGTCATGCGTTCCCGCCGGGCGGGTTTCCAACCTACAATCCGGCCGATCCGACCGGACCCGGTGAGGACTTCAGGGGCTTCACCACGGCGGACCGCTTCAACTTCCAGCCCTTCAACTTTGTGGTTACGCCGTCCGAGCGTGTCGGCATGTTCGCGCACATACGGCACGACTTTACCGATTGGTTGTGGCTCAAGGTGCTGGCGACCTATGTCGACCGCAAGTCGGTGAACCAGGCGGCGCCGCTGCCCCTGTTCGTCGGACCGGATTCCGGCAACGGTAATCTGTTGGACACGGTCAAGATCGACGTCACCAACCCGTTCAATCCGTTCGGCTTCACGCTTGATCCAAGCACGTATTCCTTCATCGGCCGCCGCATGATCGAGAACGGACCGCGTCATTTCGAGCAAGACGTCAACACCTGGGACATTACCTCCACCCTCGGCGGTCAGGTGACTCTGGCCGACCGGACGTTCTATTGGGACGTCAACGCGGTCTGGGCGCGCAACCACGCCGATCAGCGCTTCACTGGCAACCTGAACGCGGCGAATGTGGCGCAAGCCTTGGGCCCGGTTGCGCTGTGCACCGCTCCGTGCGTGCCGTTCAATATCTTTGGCGGCGTCGGCACGATCACGCCGGAGATGCTGAAATTCATCGCCTTTGTCGAGCACGACACATCCGAGCAGACGCTGCATGACTATTCGGCCAACGTGACGGGCGATCTGTTCAGTCTGCCGGCCGGGCCCATGGGCATCGCTGCGGGTTACGAGCACCGCGAGAACAAGGGCTTTTTCCAGCCCGATGCGATCGTGGCGGCCGGGCTTTCGTCCGATATTCCGGCGCAACCCACAAAAGGCTCGATCGATGTCGACGAGTTCTATACCGAACTCAACGTGCCGATTTTGGCCGACATGCCGATGTTCCATAAGCTGGATCTCTCGGTTGCAGGCCGCTGGTTCGACTATTCAACCTCGGGCTCGGATTCGACATACAAGGTCGGGCTGCAGTGGCGCGTGATCGAGGAATTCCTGCTCCGCGGTTCATGGGGCCAGGGCTTCCGCGCACCGTCCATCGGCGAACTGTTCGGTTCGGCTTCGCGCTTCGATCAGCAAGTCGATGATCCGTGCTCCGACATGCTTGGACTGCAAGGGGGCCCTGCGCAGCCCGCCAATGTGCGGGCGAACTGCATCGCCCATGGCGTGCCTGCGAGCGGCAGCTATGCGCAAATCAATCCGCAGCTGCCGGTTTTCACCAGCGGCAACCCCGCCCTTACGCCTGAGACCAGCGTGGGCTGGACGTATGGCGCGGTGTGGGAGCCGAGCTTCCTGAAGGACAACGATCTGGCCAGCAATGCCTCGATCGAAGTCGTGTATTCCGACATCAAGCTCGACGGCGCCATTCAGGCGCAGAACGCAGCCACGTTGCTGCAACGTTGCGCCCAGACCGGCGACGCACTGGCATGCTCCACCATCACACGCACATCGTCGGGTGCGATCTCGGGCATCCACAATCCGCTGACCAATATCGGCGGCATCAGAACCAAAGCCATGGACGTGAACCTGCTGTATTACTCGCCGGAATGGTCGTGGGGCCAACTGTCGGCACACTGGTACTCCACGTTCCTATTCAATTTCGACGAACTGGTGCCGATAGCCGTCGGCTTCACCACCATTTCACGTGAAGGAACCGAGCGGGGCAGCCCCGACCAGGCCTTTCCGCGGGTGAAGTCCACCTTCGGGCTGGATTGGGATAACGAGGACTTCGGCGCGACGGCGACCGTCCGCTACCTCGCCAGCGTCAGGGAATCGCAGGTAGACAACAAGCTCGGCTCGCGGACCTATTTCGACGCGCAGCTGCGCTGGACGCCGCCTTTCGTGGAAAACCGGTTCCAGGTTGCGGTCGGCGTGAACAACGCCTTCGACCAGGACCCGCCGGGTTGCATCAGTTGCGGTCTGAACAACTTCGACCCCAACGCCTATGACCCGCCGGGGCGGTTCTTCTACGCGCGTATTTCCTACAAGGAATAGAACCCTACGCACGTCGTCACGGCAACGGCCGGCCTTCGCGCCGGCCGTCGCTTTTTTGGCCGTCACGTTTTCAGCCGGTAACCCGTCTTGAAGATCCAGGCGATGATCGCAAGGCAGACGATCAGAAACAAGAAGCTCATGCCGAGGCTAAGCCCGACGCTGACATCGGCGATGCCGTAGAAGCTCCAGCGGAAGCCGCTGATCAGATACACAACAGGATTGAACAACGTCACGGCCTGCCAGAATGGCGGCAGCATGTGGATGGAATAGAAGCTGCCCCCCAGAAATGTCAGCGGCGTGATGATGAGAAGTGGGACGGCCTGCAATTTCTCAAATCCATCCGCCCAAATGCCGAGAATGAAACCGAGCAAGCAGAAATTGACCGCCGTGAGGACGAGGAAAAGCACCATCATGACGGGATGCTCGATGTGCAGGGGAACAAATAAACCTGCTGTGCAAAGGATTATGATGCCGATGAGAATGGACTTTGATGCGGCGGCGCCGACATAGCTGATGACGACTTCGAAATAGGAAACCGGCGCCGACAACAGCTCGTATATCGTGCCGACGAAACGTGGGAAATAAATGCCGAAGGCCGCGTTGGTAATACTGAGCGTCAGCAGCGACAGCATCATCAGGCCGGGCACCAGGAACGCGCCATAGCTCACGCCCTCGACCGAGGTGATGCGGTTGCCGATCGCTGCGCCGAAGACGATGAAATAGAGCGACGTGGTGAGCACGGGCGAGATGATGCTCTGCATCACTGTGCGGAAGGCGCGCGCCATCTCGAAGCGATAGATCGCGGCCATGGCGCGCCAATTCATCGGCTGTCCCTCACCAACGTGACAAAGATCTCCTCGAGTGAGCTTTGCTTGGTTTGTAAGTCCTTGAACAGGATGCCGGCAGCCGCAAGCGCATCGATTAGCGCCGTGATGCCAGTGCGCGCGACCTGTGTGTCGTAGGTGTATGTGAGCTCATGGCCATCCGCGGACAGCTCCAGCTTGAAAGGCGAAAGACCAGGAGGAAGCGCGTTAAGCGGCCGCTGCAATTGCAGCGTGAGCTGCTTGCTGCCGAGCTTGTGCATCAACTCACGCTTGTCCTCTACCAGAATGATCTCGCCTTTGTTGATGACCCCGATGCGGTCCGCCATCTCCTCGGCTTCGTCGATGTAATGCGTGGTAAGAATGATGGTGACGCCGCCCGCGCGAAGTCCGCGCACAAGCTCCCACATGCCCGCGCGCAACGTGACGTCTACGCCCGCAGTCGGCTCGTCGAGGAACAGGATCTGCGGCTCGTGCGCCAGCGCCTTGGCGATCATCAGACGCCGTTTCATGCCGCCGGAGAGAGTGCGCACCTGGTTGTCCTTCTTGTCCGACAGCGCGAGGTCTTTTAGCACCTTTTCGATGAAGGCCGGATTTCTTGGCTTGTTGAACAGCCCGCGACTGAAGCTCACCGTGTTCCATACCGTCTCGAAGGCGTCGGTTGTCAGCTCCTGCGGCACGAGGCCGATCAGCGCACGCGCAGCGCGATATTCCGTCACAATGTCATGGCCCGCCACTTTGATGTTGCCCGCGCTGCGATTGACGATGCCGCAGACGATGCTGATCAGCGTCGTCTTGCCGGCGCCGTTGGGACCCAGCAGGGCAAAAATCTCGCCGTTGTGGATTTCCAGGCTGACATTCTTCAGCGCCTGGAAACCTGAGGCATAGGTCTTGGAGAGGTTGGTGATGGAAATGATGGGCTGCATGATGCCGGGGCTGGGATTGGAGTGGGCGGCCGAAGCCGCCACTCCAAGCCATATTACAAGCGCGGCGCGCGCGCCAGTTGGTTACGCAGGCTTCGCCGCTCCCGGCTTTTCGCAGTTGACCATCCAGGGCGTGCCGTATTGATCGATACACATGCCGAAGCGCCTCGCCCAGAACGTTTCTTGGATTGGCATCTTCACCTGGCCGTTGCTGGACAGTGCGTTGAACAGGCGTTCGGCTTCGGCCACATCTTCGGTATTCAGCGAGATCGAAAAGCCCGCCGGCTGCTGGAAGTATTGCGGCGGCGCATCAGAACCCATGAGCACGAAGTCGCCCGCGGTCAGACGCACATGCATGATGCGGTCCTTCGCTTCAGGCATCGGATTTTGGCCTGGAGGCGCATCGCCATATGTCTGCATGAACATGATCTTCCCGCGCAAAACCCTCTCATAGAACTGGAAGGCCTCGCGGCACTTGCCGTTGAACGAGAGATAAGGGGTCATCGTCGTTTTCATTGTCTTCGTCCTCGAGGGGGCCGTTCTGTTTAGCGCCGCTTGAATGCCGCCTCCAGTACTTCCAGTGGGGGTTCGTTCCACGCTCGCGGCTGCCGGCGTCAGTATGGCCATCGAGATAAGCGCCCTGTCGATAAGCGTGCGCTGGTTAGAGTTTGCCGGCGAGCAGCAAGGCCAGCCGATCGAAACCCGCCCCCCAGCCCGAACTGTGGTGATCTCGCGTCGCGGAATCGGGGAAGAATTCATGCGTCAGCAGCAGGCGCGTCCTGCCGCCCAGGTCGTGGAATTCGAGCGTCACGCGCATTTCTGGCGCGCTCGCCATTGGGCCATCCAGCCATTTCGTCAGCCAGACAATGCGCGATGGCGCGGCAAGTTCAATGTAACGCGCCGCGCAGCGATGCACGTTACCGCTGGCCGTTTCGCGCATGGTTAGGCGCCAACCGCCACCAACGCGCGGATCCACATACATATCGATGATGGGGTAGGCATCCGAAGTCCAGATAGTCTGTAACGCCTTCGCATCCAGAACTGCCGCGTAGACGCGTTCGCGCGGGGCATCGAACTCACGCGTGAGCCGCAGTGTGGTCTGATCAGGATTTGCGGCCACGCTTCTTGTCCTTGCCGTTAATTCCACGCAGATACTCGTCGAGGCGGTCGAAACTTTGGTCCCAGAAGCGCCGGTAGTCCTCAAGCCAATCGTCAACGGTTTTGAGCGCTTCCGGCTCGATGCGGCAGGGACGCCACTGCGCCTCGCGCCCGCGCACGATCAGGCCGGCGCGCTCGAGCACCTTCAGGTGTTTCGAGATGGCGGGAAGGCTCATGTCGAAGGGCTGCGCCAGCTCGGTAACAGAGGTTTCCCCCTGTGACAGCCGAGCGAGTATTGCACGCCTTGTAGGGTCTGCGAGGGCCGAAAAAGTGGCCGTAAGGGCGTTTTCAGTCATAGACAATAAACCATACAGTTAATTAATTAGACAGTTAAATACAGGCTGAAGCAATAACTGTCAAGTTCGTTCTCGCCAACTTATCCAACTAGTCTCCGGCTCAAATAGAATCGCCTGATGCAGAACCGCGTCGGGAACCATCTGATATCGAGGGGGGAGGGGGTGGACCAAATCCGTGAAAACAACCTCCGGCCGAAAATCGTTCTGCAACAAAAGGATACTGATGAACGGTGCTTGGGTCGCAGCCTACTGCGCCTTCACGGGCTCTCTTTGCGTGGACGTTTCCCCGGCCGTTTCGATGACAACAGCCTGGCCGCGCCGCAGGGAGATCGCGAGCCTGCCTTCGCGAAGCTTGCGTGCGTCATTGCCGAACACTTCGGCGCGCCAGCCGTGCAGCGCGGTGACGCCTTCATCGTCGCCCGCCGCCAACCGCTCCAGGTCTTCGCTATCGGCCACAAGGCGCGGCGCCACGCCAAACTCGTTACAGCGCAGGCGCAACAATGTCTTCAGCAGATCGAGTGCCGCAGGGGCCGGCTCTCGCCCGCGGCGTTGATGGGTCTCTGTCAGCGCCTCTTCCGGCGGCGGGCTTTCGAGCCCAAGCCTCACTGCTTCGAGCAACCCCTTGCCCTGCCGCGACGCCCCAAAACCGCGGGGCAGAGCGCGCATATGGTTCAACGCCTCGGCATCCGCAGGCGGATGCGCCGCGATCTCGAGCAGTGCTTCGTCTTTCAGAATACGATTGCGTGGCACATCACGCGCTTGTGCCTCGCGCTCTCGCCACGCAGCCAATGCGGCGGCCAAGGCAATGAATTTCTTGTTGCCGGAGCGCATACGCAACCGGCGCCACGCATGTTCTGGCGTCAGGCGATAGGTTTGCGGATCGGTGAGCACCGCTTCCTCTTCCTCGAGCCAGCTTCGTCGTCCCGCACGCTCAAGCTCCTTTGCCAGATACTCGTATACCTCGCAAAGATGTGTCACATCGGAGATCGCATATTCGAGCTGGCGTTGCGACAGTGGCCGCCGGCTCCAGTCGGTGAAACGCGCGGATTTGTCGATATCGGCCTTGGCAATACGCCGCACCAGCGTTTCATAGGAAGCCGCTTCGCCGAAGCCGCACACCATCGCCGCGATCTGAGTGTCGAACATCGGCTCCGGAATCGCTTTGCCCATATGGAAAAAAATCTCCACGTCCTGGCGTGCGGCGTGGAACACTTTCATCACCGCCTTATTGGCCATCAGCGCGTAAAGTGGCTCCAGATCGATGTCGGGCGCCAGCGGATCGATGATCGCCGACGTGCTCTCGTTGGCCGCCTGCAGCAGGCACAGTTTCGGCCAATAGGTCTGGTCGCGCATGAACTCGGTATCGATCGCGGCGTAAGACGCGGCTGCCAGCTCGGCGCACAGCGCCTTAAGCTCGGTCGTGGTAGTGACGATCCGCATGCTTGGGGTTTAGCGGATTCGGTGGGCGCCGTCGCGGCCCTTGACTTGGGCCTTCGCGCTCACCACAAAGCCCCGCTTTGGAGCGGCCTTCCAGCATGAGTTCGATGCATCAATACCGCACGCATGATTGCGGCGCGTTGCGCAGGAGCGACGTCGGGAACCCCGCGCGCATTTCCGGCTGGGTGCACCGCGTGCGCGATCACGGCGGGCTGTTGTTTCTCGATCTGCGCGATCATTACGGCGTCACGCAGTGCGTGATCGAGCCCGGCGCGCCTGCGTTCAATGCGGCGGCCGAGGCGCGCTCGGAGTGGGTGCTGACCATCACGGGGCCAGTGGTCGCGCGCACGCCCGACACCATCAACAAGGATCTGCCAACGGGTGGGGTGGAAATCCGCATCGAGGACGTGCGCGTGCTGTCGCGCGCGGGCGAGTTGCCGCTGCCCGTGTTCGGCGACGCCGAGTATCCGGAAGAGACGCGGTTGCGTTATCGCTTTCTCGATCTCAGGCGCGACAAACTCCATCGCAACATCACGCTGCGCTCGAAAGTGATTGAGTCCATTCGCCGCCGTATGATCGCGCAGGGCTTCACTGAGTTTCAGACGCCGATCCTGACCGCCTCGTCCCCGGAAGGCGCGCGCGACTTTTTGGTGCCATCGCGTCTGCACGCGGGAAAGTTTTACGCGCTGCCGCAGGCCCCGCAGCAGTTCAAGCAGCTGATCATGGTTGCGGGCTTCGACCGCTATTTTCAGATCGCGCCGTGTTTTCGTGACGAAGACGCACGCGCCGACCGCAGCCCCGGCGAGTTCTACCAGCTCGATTTCGAGATGAGCTTTGTCACGCAGGAAGACGTGTTCGCGGCCATCGAGCCAGTGCTGCACGGGCTTTTCACCGAGTTCGCAAATGGCCGCGCCGTTTCCACTCTGCCTTTTCCGCGCATTCCATATGACGAGTCCGTGCTGAAATACGGCACTGACAAGCCAGACCTGCGTAATCCGATCGTAATTGCCGACGTGAGCGACGTGTTTGCACGTGCCGATGTCGAGTTCAAGGCGTTCAAGGGCAAGACGGTGCGGGCGATTCCGGCACCCGGTGCCGCCACCCAACCGCGCTCCTGGTTTGACAAGCTCAACGAATGGGCGCGCGGCGAAGGCGCGCCAGGTCTTGGGTACATCGTCTATGAGGACGAAAACGGCAAGCTGACGGGAAAAGGCCCAATCGCCAAATTCCTGTCGGCCGATGCGCATGTGATACTCGTGAAAGTCGCGGGGTTGAAGTCGGGCGATGCCGTGTTCTTCGCCGCCGACAAGCCAGAGCGGGCAGCTGCGCTTGCGGGGCAAGCGCGGATTCGCATCGGCAACGAACTGAATCTTTCGAAGAAGAACTGTTTCGAGTTCTGCTGGACCGTCGATTTCCCAATGTACGAATGGAACGAGGAACAGAAGAAAATCGACTTCTCTCACAACCCGTTTTCCATGCCGAATTTCGACCGCGCGAAGTTTTTGAAGCTCGGTCTCGGCGACCAAGAAACGTTATTGGGCATCAAGGCGTTCCAATACGACATCGTTTGCAATGGCGTGGAGCTATCGTCGGGCGCCATCCGCAACCACGATCCGGAAGTGATGCTGAAGGCATTCGAGATCGCGGGTTATGCCCGCGAAGAAACTGAGACGCAATTCGGCGGCATGCTGAATGCGTTTCGCTGTGGCGCGCCCCCGCATGGCGGCTCGGCGCCCGGCATCGATCGCATGGTTATGCTGATTGCGGGCGAAGACAATCTACGCGAAGTGACGATGTTTCCGATGAACCAGCAGGCGCAGGATCTGATGATGGGCGCTCCCAGCGAAGTCTTGCCGAAGCAGCTGCGGGAACTGCACATCCGCGTAGTCATGCCTGAGGAAAAGAAGAGCTAGTTCAGCTTCGACGGGATCTCACCAAGCGCCTTTTTAATCAGCTCCTCGGCCCGTTTCTCATCGACTTTCGCGGCAATCAATTTCTCGGCGGCGGCTGTAGCCGCGTCGGCCGCGAGGTTTCTGATCTCGGCGATGGCCTGCTGCTCGGCTTGCTTGATTTTGTCTTGCGCAGCCTTAGCGCGGCGCTCGATCTGCGTGGCCAATGCGGTTCTGGCCTCAGACGCATACCGCTCGGCCTCGGCGCGCGCTTCGGTGATGATGGCTTCCGCTTCCTTGTCGGCTTCGCGCTGCTTGCGCTGATATTGCTCCAGCAGAGCTTGCGCTTCCTCGCGCAGCTTGCGGGCGTTCTCCAACTCCGCGGCGATCGCGGCGGCGCGCGCGTCCAGCGCGCGGCCGATCATGCCCGGGACTTTCTTGTAGAAGATCAGGCCAATGACAATGACGAAGCCGACGCCGACCCAAAATTCCGCTTCCTGGAGGAGTTCCATCGCTACCTCAGTCCGCGTATCGCGGTCGCCGCTTCGTCGGGCGAAACGGTTACGCCCGTAAGCCGCGACACGATCTCGGCTGTCGCATCTCGCGCTGCATGGGCCACATTGTTCTTAGCTTCCGCGCGCATCGCGGCGATCCGAGCTTCGGCCGCGCTGATGGCCTTCTGTGCCTCGGCATCGGCTTTAGCCTTTGCTTCCTCGACGGACGATGCGATGCGCTTACGGTTCTCATCAGCAACAGCCTGCGCGCGCGCCCGCGCCGACGCCAGCGCCGACTGGTATGCAGCCGACGCGCCCTCCGCGTCGCGGCGGTGGTGTTCAGCCGCCTCGAGGTCGCCTGCAATGCGTTTCTTGCGTTCGGCTAGCACACCGCTCACGCGCGGGCCGACGATGCGCCACAGCACCACAAATAGGAACGTGAACGTTATCGCGAGCCAGAATAGCTGGCTCGGGAACGTCTCGATCCTGAATGGCGGAAAGCCCGCCGCCCCGCCTTGCGCGGGTGCTTCGGTTCCGCTGGTGGTGGCCGCGTTCTGCATCTCAGGTGAACATCAAGATGAGGGCAATCATCAGACCGAACAGGCCCTGCGCTTCGCACAGAGCGAAGCCCAACAATAGGTTCGTGTACTGCGTCTGCGCCGCGCCAGGATTGCGCAGAGCGCCCGAGATGTAGTTGCCAAAAACGACGCCGATGCCAACGCCCGAGCCCACGAATGCGATCGTGGCGAGCCCAGCGCCGATGTATTTAGCTGCTTGTATGTCCATATTCAGTCCCTCTTAGTGATCGTGAAGATGCAAGGCTTCACTCAGGTAGATGCAGGAAAGGATGGCGAAAACGTAGGCTTGAAGAAACGCGACCAGGATTTCGAGCGCGGTCACGGCGACGATGAGCGCCATTGGCGCGATAGATGCCACGGAAAGAATGCCGCCAGCCCCTCCTAGCGCAATCACGAAGCCTGCCATCACCTTCAGCATGGTGTGACCGGCGAGCATGTTGGCGAAAAGACGTACCGAAAGGCTCATAGGCCGGGTGCAGAAGGAGATGATTTCGAGCGGCACAAGCAGGGGCAACATCGCGATGGGCGCCTTGGGAACAAACAATTTCAGGAACCGAATGCCGTGCTTGATGAACCCGGTAATGATCACAGTCAGAATGATCACTGCTGTTAGGGCGAAGGTAACGGCGATCTGGCTGGTTACGGTGAAGGAGCCAGGGATGAGGCCGAAGAAGTTGGATCCGGCTACAAAGAAGAAAATCGTGAAGATGAAGGGGAAGAATTTTAGGCCCTCCTCGCCAGCCGTCATGTTCAGCATACCGGCGACAAATTCATAGGAGAGCTCAGTCATGGATTGTGCGCGGCTCGGCACAAGGCTGCGTCGCCACGTCGCCAGCACGAAAAACAGCGACAGCGCGCCAACGACGATCACCATCCACATAGACTGATTGGTGAACGAGACGTCGTAACCACCCAGCTGAATCGGGATCAGGGGCTTGATCTCGAACTGCTCCATCGGATTGGCGGCCACGGACTAATCCTCGTCGTCTGTAAGACTTGGCGGAACAGGTCCGCGCGTAGCTTCAGCGTTCATTTCGCGCGCCGCCCGCATCACGTTGCGCATTCCGGCAGCGGCACCGAACAGGCTCATCAGCACGATGAAAACGGGACGCGTACCGAACAGCCAATCCAGACCCCAACCCATCGCCGCGCCTACGGCGAGCGCCAGAACCAGCTCCGTGGAAAAACGGAACGCCACGCCGAAGAACGTGGGAGGCGACTGGACTTTTCGCCCCTGATCACGCCCGCGGGCTTCATCGAGGCGCCGACCCAGTTCGCGCAGATCCTTGGGCTCGGGCATCGGCATCTCTGACGAAAGCGCGCGGACCATATGCACGGGTCCATGAGGTGTCAACGCGCGCGCGTGTGACTTAAGCGATTGATTTATTGGATCAAATTAACAATTCTGAAGCGCGGGACCTTCTGTCGCGCAACTTTCTATTCGGCGGCGATGACCTGTTCCGCTTCGGCAAGCGAGACCGACACCAGCTGGCTGACTCCGCGCTCCGCCATAGTCACGCCGAAGAGCCGATTCATGCGCGACATAGTGAGCGCGTGATGGGTGATGATGAGGAAGCGCGTATCGGACAGTTTGGTCATCTGGTCGAGCATGCGGCAGAAGCGATCGACGTTTGCGTCATCGAGCGGCGCATCCACTTCGTCAAGCACACAGATCGGAGCCGGATTGACAAGGAACACGGCGAAGATGAGCGCTATGGCCGTTAGAGCCTGCTCACCGCCGGAAAGCAGGGATAATGTTTGAAGGCGCTTACCGGGAGGCTTGGCCAGAATTTCGAGGCCGGCTTCCAGCGGATCCTCGGATTCGGTGAACGTCAGTCGCGCCTCTCCGCCCTGGAACAGTTCTTTGAACAGCCGCTCAAAATTTGCATTTACTTTCTCGAACGAGGCCAAGAGACGTTCGCGGCCTTCGCGGTTGAGGCTCTGGATACCCCGCCGCAAACGCTGGATTGCGCCATCAAGATCGATGCGATCAGCTTGCAAGGATTTCAGGCGCGTCTCAAGCTCGCTGGCCTCCTCTTCGGCGCGCAGATTCACACCACCCATTTGCTCACGTTCATTCTTAAGCTTTTCGACGCGCAGCTCGGCCTGTTCAAAAGTTGGAAGCTCAGTTCCGGGCTTTAGTTGGGCCAGCTCGGCCAGTGTATCGGGCGTCGCATCCAGTTCGTCACGCATGCGCCCGCGCAATTCCACCAGGCGAGCCGCAGCAGCCTCGGCACGGGCGGTCGCACCAGCGCGTTCTTCGCGCGCTTGGGCAAGCAGCGCGTCTGCGGCTTTGGCTGTGCGGTCGGCCTCGAGCAGAACTTTTTCTGCTTCCGCGCGGCGATCAACCGCTTCCTTGCAGGCTTTCTCCGCGGCACCGACGGCGTCGAGCAGCTTTGCCCGCCGTAGCGTCATGGTCTGGGGCGCGGCTTCGAGTGCAGCCAGTTCCTTCTGCATCTCCACGATACGCGCTTCCAACGCACCGATTTGCCTTGCAGCCGCATCGCGACGTTGTGTCCAACGTGCAATGTCCTCGCTGATGATCGCCGAACGCTTCGCACGCTCGGCCGCCTCTCGCTTCAGGCCATCCAGCCGTGCCTGCGCTTCGCTAGCCCGCGTTTGTGCTTCGGCCGTGCGCGCGGCCTTGGTGACCTCGTCTTGCAGAGAGACAAAGGCTGCCTCGCGCTCGCGTAGGGCTTGCTCGGCCATGCGGAGTCGGTGGCTGGCATCGTCGGCGGCGGCGCGAGCGCGCGAATATTCCTCCGACAATTTCGCTCGTTCTGTCTTCGCTTCGGCAAGCTCGCGCTCGAGTTCCGCCAGATGATTGCGCTGCTCAAGCCGAAGCGCTGCCGGCGAACGCACATCAGACGACGAACGAAAACCGTCCCAGCGCCACAAATCGCCACGCTGCGTCACCAGGCGTTGACCGGGCTTCAACTGCTTTTGAACGGCCGCACCGGCCTCAGGCGTTATCACGCCAATGAAGGCGAGACGGCGTGCGAGTGCCGGCGGTGCTTCGACAAAGTTGGACAGCGGTATCGCACCGCCGGGCAACGCTGTCGCGTCCGTCGGTCCGAGATTGCGCCAGTGCCGTGGTGCGGCCTCATCGAGCGGCGCGTCGAGCTCGTCGCCCAATGCCGCGGCCAGAGCGACTTCATAACCTGGCTTCACGCGCAGGGCGTCAATCAGCGGCGGCCAAAGGTCCTGACCATCGGGCCGCAGCAGGTTTGCCAGAGCCTTGGCTTCCGCCGAAAGACCCTGCAGTTGCTGATCGATGGCCTCAAAGGGCTGCCGCGCCTTGGCGGCTGCGTCCAATGCCTGAGTTTCACGTGCGCGCGCGGCATCGACTGCCGTACGCGCATGGTTCACGGCTGCGCGCGCCGTTTCCACGCGCTCTTCAGAGGTCCGCGCGTCGTCCGAATGTGACGCAACAGGCGCCGCCGCCGTCATCTCACGCGCATGCTTTTCAGCGGCAGCAATCTCTGCGCCCGCCCGTTCGCTGGCTTCGCCGACCGCATGCGCCTCACGTGCTGCTTCTTTCAGAGCCGTGTTTGCATCTTGCTCGAGTTCGCGTTCGCGCTTGAGGTCGTTCTCCGCGACCGTAATCCGCTGGCGCATGCGCTGCGCTTCGTCGCGCGCGCGCGCCTCCTCGGCATTCAGCGTATCGCGCTCGTGGATCAGCCGCTGTAATGCCGCGCCTTTGGCGGCCTCCGCTTCACGCAAGGGCGGCAGCGCCGCTGCCGCATTCGCTTGTACGGTTGATGCCCTGGCCGCGTGCTCTGTGCGTTCCGCCACCAGCGAGTCCGCGCCGTTAGATGTCTGCGACGCGGCTTGGGCTTGCGCCTCTGCTTCCTGCCAGCGCAAAAGGAACACGACTGCTTCGGCGCGCCTAACCAGCCCCGAAAGGTTCTTATATCGGGTGGCTTGGCGCGCCTGAGTTTTCAAGCCCCGGAACTGGCCCTCAACCTCGGTGATTACGTCATCGAGACGCGAGAGATTTGTTTCTGCCGCTTTGAGGCGCAACTCGGCCTCGTGGCGCCGCTGATGCAAGCCGGAAATGCCGGCAGCTTCCTCAAGCAAAGCGCGGCGCGCCAGAGGCTTCTGATTGATGAGCACGCCTATCTGACCCTGGCGCACGAGGGCAGGTGACGTCGACCCCGTCGAGGCGTCTGCGAAGAAGATATGCACGTCGCGCTGGCGTACCTCGCGGCCGTTGATGCGATAGGCCGACCCCATTTCGCGCTCAATGCGTCGCGTCACCTCGATCGTCTCCAACTCGGCGTAAGGAGCGGGCGCAGAACGATCGGAATTGTCGATGATAAGAATGGCCTCGGCGTTGTTGCGCGAAGGCCGCGAGGCGCTGCCACTGAAAATGACGTCATCCATGCCCGAGCCGCGCATCGAGGTCGGGCGGTTCTCGCCCATGACCCAGCGCAAGGCTTCCAGCAGATTGGATTTGCCGCAGCCGTTGGGGCCCACGACGCCGGTGAGGCCAGGTTCAATGTGAAGCTCAGTCGGATCGACGAAGGACTTGAAGCCGCTGAGCCTAAGCCGGGAAAATTTCAATGGGTTTCACGCCCCGCTTCCACACGCATGCAAACTACTTCTGGGCGAGTATCGTCTTGAGCTTCTTGTCGAGATCTTCCCAATGAATCTCGCCCTTCTGCTCCTCGCCGTTGATGAAGAAGGTCGGCGTCGAGTTGATCCCGTACCTAGCCTGAGCATCTGCCTGAGTCTGGTCTATGTAGGCAAGGGTTGACTGGTCGCCAATGCAGCTTTCGACCTTCTCACGGTTGAAGCCAGCGAATCGGCCCATCTGGGCCAGACCCTCGACGATCTCGTCAGCTGAGACCTTTTGGTCGTTGTTGAGGTCCGCAAGCCAGGATTTCTGGTTGAGGAAGAGCAGATCGATGAACGAAAAATACTTGTCTTGGGGCACGCATAGAGCGAGTGCAGAAGCGAGCCTGGCCGCGCCATCGAGCGGGAAATCGCGGAAGACGATTTTCACTTTGCCGGTATCAACATAGTCGTGGACCAGCTGAGGCATCACTTCGCGCTCGAATCGGGCGCAGTGAGAGCACGTCATGGATGCATATTCCACGATAGTGATGGGCGCGTTGGGCGAGCCGTGGATGCGGTCCGTTGGCTTTATGTCGATGGATACCCTGTCGCTGCCATCGCCCAGACTGCCTGACGAACCGCTGAACATGAAGTAGCCGGCCACGACCGCCAGCACGACGGCGACACCAACAAGGCCGTAAACGACCGACTTATTCATGATCTGCTCCCTGGGCGATTTCTCTTGGTTTTGTGGCAGAGCGGGCGGTTTGGTTCAATCGGGGCGGCGCGGTTTTGCAGCACGGCGCGAGCGCAAATTGTCCAAATTTTCCAATGCTCCAACAAGGCCCTTTGCAGGTTCTACTTTAACCGTCTGACCTCGACTGGCAGCAGGATGCGCGGGAGGCTGGGCTGGCACCTCGAGCCTGGCGGGCAGAAGGCGCAAGCGGGTGATTCGCCGTTGCCCAAGAAAGCCGTTCAGGCGCTCGAGTAACGCCCGCGTTTCATGCTGCAGGAACACCGCCGCGGCGGGTTCGCTGGCCAGGATCAGGGTGGCGCCGTCGGGGCCATCCTGCATGCGCAGGGGCGCAGCCACTCGGGCAACGTCAGGACCGGCGATTTCCGCCCAACGCAGAACCAGAGCCGGATCGGCAAAGCCGGAACGGCTAAAGGCGGACGCCCCCTGGCTCAGCGCGTCGTCTGCCACAGGCCGCGCGCGGCCACGCCGTGGATGGTTTTCGGTCACCCCTTGCGCGGGCTTGTTGTTCCGGTTTCGCATCGTGCTAATGGCCATCGGTTCGAAACGGCATCATAGCGCACGGCGGGGCGGGCGGCAGCCCGCACTCGTCTTGCTCACATGGTACGACGCCAGCAGGCGTGAGCTTCCGTGGCGGGCCAAACCAGGCAAGGCGAGCGATCCCTACCGCGTCTGGCTATCGGAGATCATGCTGCAACAGACGACGGTTGCTGCGGTCACTCCGTATTACCGCGCGTTCCTGAAGCGCTGGCCGAATGTGTGCGCTCTTGCGGGTGCGCCGCTCGACGACATTCTCGGGGCGTGGGCAGGCCTTGGCTACTACAGCCGCGCGCGCAATCTCCATCGCACAGCGCATACTGTTGCCAGTGAGCATAGTGGTGTTTTTCCTGCGACCGCCGCCGAGCTGCGTAAATTGCCCGGCATTGGTGCCTACACATCGGCGGCAATTGCCGCGATTGTTTTTACCGAACCCGTGGCGGCACTGGACGCGAATGGCGAGCGCGTCATGTCGCGCCTGTTTGCCGTCAAGGAACGGCTGCCAAAATCGCGCGCCAAATTGCTGGCGCTTGCGCAACAGATCATCCCGCACGATCGCCCTGGGGACTTTACACAAGCCTTGATGGATCTCGGTTCGGCAATCTGTACGCCGCGGAAGCCCGTTTGTGGGAAATGTCCCTTGGCGAGGCAGTGTCGGGCATTTGCACTTGGCCTGGCCGAGAAACTACCCCGCAAGATGGCGAAGCGCGTGCGCCCGTTGAAACGCGGCGCCGCCTTTGTTGCGCTCGATGCCAGTGGCGCGGTTTATCTGGAGAAGCGGCCGGAAAATGGGTTGCTTGGAGCAATGCTCCAGCCGCCGCTAAGCAAATGGCAGAAGATTTTTCCGCGGGCGGCGCAAGCAATCGAAATCGCGCCGTTTACCGGCAAGTGGAGCAAACGCTCTGGCATCGTGCGGCACGGCTTCACGCATTTTGAGTTGGAAATGGAAGTCTATGTCGCGCGCTTCAAATCGCGGCCCAACGGCGAGGGCAGGTGGTACAGCCCAGACGAGTTGCCGAGCGCGGCGCTACCGACAGTCATGCGCAAAGTGATCTCACACGCGCTTGCCTAGATCGTCCGCGCGCACCTTCTGGCGCAATACGTCGATCGAGATCAGCGTGCCCTTATACTCGTATTGCCAGAACGTCCAGCCGTTGCAGGCGTCGAGGCCCTGAACATGGGCGGCGATGCGATGGATCGAGCCAGTGGCATCGGCGCAGACAAGCGTACCATCTGCCCGTACTTTGGCAGCGTGGCGACCATTGGGACCGCGCAGAATCACGCCTGGGCGCAATAAGCCGCGCTCGACCAGAGTTCCGAACGGCACGCGCGGCTCGGCCTTCTTGGAGCGCGTCACTTCCGCGGCCTCAATGTCCACTGGGGCGACGGCCGTGATGCGCTCGCGCGCGATGCGCGCGTATTCCGCTTCGCGCTCGATGCCAATGAAGTGGCGCCCAAGGCGCTTCGCTACGGCGCCGGTCGTGCCTGATCCGAAGAAGGGATCGAGCACCACGTCGCCTGGCTTGGTTGCCGCGAGGATCACGCGGTAGAGCAGCGCTTCCGGTTTCTGTGTAGCATGTGCCTTATCACCGTTGCCGTCCTTCAATCTTTCCGCACCGGCGCAGATCGGCAAATGCCAATCGGAACGCATTTGCAGATCGTCGTTGAGCGCCTTCATAGCCTCGTAGTTGAACGTGTAGGACTTCTGCTCGCGTGATTTCGCGGCCCAGATCAGCGTCTCATGCGCGTTGGTGAAACGGCGGCCACGGAAGTTCGGCATCGGATTGGTTTTGCGCCAAATCACATCGTTGAGCATCCAGAAGCCCAAATCCTGCATGATCGCGCCGACGCGGAAGATGTTGTGGTATGAGCCGATCACCCAGATCGCGCCGTTGTCCTTCAGCACGCGCCGCGCGGCCGTAAGCCAGACACGCGTGAACGCGTCGTATTCGGCGAAGCTACCGAACTGGTCCCAATGATCGTCGACCGCATCGACCTTCGAATTGTCGGGGCGGCGCAGCTCGCCTTCGAGCTGAAGGTTGTAGGGCGGATCGGCGAAGACAAGATCGCAGCACGCATCGGGCAAGCGATTCATTCGCTCAACACAGTCGCCTTCGAGCACGCGATCGAGGACCGCACTTAGCGAATCGGATTTGTTGGAAGCCATGACCCCGCCCATCTACCCACAGGCGAATCATGAGTCACAGGACTCTGGGGATCAAGAGCCTTTTTGAATCAAGCGATTAGTCTTGAGTCCTCAGGATTCACACCATACAAAATGTTGTGCACAGGCGCGAAACTGCGGCGGTGATGGCGGCAGGGCCCGAGCCTGCCCAGCGCCTCCAGGTGCTCCTCGGTCGAGTAACCCTTGTTGGTCAGCCAGCCATAGCCGGGAAATTCCTCGTGCAGCGCGGCCATGTGCCGGTCGCGCGTGACCTTGGCGACGATGGAAGCG
>Ga0075301_1000037_pt1 | contig 26922 bp, 26 predicted proteins | sample Browns_TuleA_D1_FD_120053 | JGI IMG/M metagenome (GOLD analysis project Ga0075301, IMG submission 120053) | Natural and restored wetland microbial communities from the San Francisco Bay, California, USA, that impact long-term carbon... | ecosystem: Environmental > Terrestrial > Soil > Wetlands ... | reverse complement strand
TCGCGGCCTTCATCTTGCAGGATTGTTCGACCGCGTGCGTCAGGGCAGTTGTATCGCCTTTCAAAGCGCGCCCGGCGTTCGCTTCGAGCCAGGCAAAGAAATTGGCGTCGCCGAGCAATCCGTATTTGGCGACCTCGGCGTAGCCACCAAGCATTTCGCGGCGAGGCAGGGTGGTGAGCAGCGACGTATCAGTGATGACGATCCGCGGCTGATGAAAAAGGCCGACGAGGTTTTTGCCGAAGGGCGTATCGATTCCAGTCTTTCCACCGATCGAGGCATCGACCTGCGCAAGCAACGTTGTCGGGACCTGAACGACTGCCACGCCGCGCTTGTAAATGCCCGATGCGAACCCGGTCAGATCGCCGATCACACCGCCACCAAAGGCGATCACCAGATCGCCGCGCTCGATTTTGTTTTGGAGCATGGTGTCGATAAGACGTTCGAGACCGCCGAAGTCTTTTGTCCGTTCGCCCGGGGGCAGCGAGATAGCAGTCGGGGACAAGCTGGCTTTCTTCAAACTCGCTTCGAGTGCCGGATAGTGCAGTTTCATCACATGATCGTCGGTGACGATGGCAACGCGCTCTCGCGCGAACGGTTTGAGCAGGGCCCCCGCATTGCCGAGCAAACCCGCACCAACGTGAATGACATAAGCCCGCTCGCCGAGCGAAACGTCGATGCGCGAGGTCATGCACAATGCTCCAGCGCGGCCATGATCTTTTTCACAACTGCGTCATGCGCGCCGGCGCCGCTCTCAACCGTAATGTCTGCCTCGGCATAGATGGGCGCGCGCTCGCGCATCAGTATCTCCAGTACCTCTCGCGGGTCACCGTCTTTTAGCAGCGGCCGCGTCGCTTTGCGCGCGACGCGTTGCGCAAGCAGCTCGATATCTGCCTTCAACCAGACGGAGATCGCTTGCGCCTTGACGCGCGCTCGCACGCCATCATCCAGGAACGCACCGCCTCCCGTCGCCAGAACGTGCTGCGGCTCGTCGAGAAGGCGCGTCACGATCTTGCGTTCGGCCGTGCGGAATTCGGCTTCGCCAAAGCGCGCAAAAATATCGCTCACCGAGCAGCCGGCGGCCGCTTCTATTTCTGCGTCCGCGTCGCGAAAGGGGAGGCCGAGTAGCGCTGCCAGCCGCCGGCCGACGGCGGTCTTACCGCTCCCCATCATGCCCACGAGGACGATTGTTTTGCCCGGCTTGTGCATGGCCCGCTTATAGCGGTTCGCCGCGCGCCCGCCATCCAAATTGGCATCTTAACTTTATGGGCCTTGCGCACGGTGGACCAATTCCGCCACAAAGGTCGACTACGATTTGCGGCAAGGTGTGCGTGTGCTGCGGGGACTGAAAATCTTAACTGGTATCGTGCTGATTCTGGCGCTCGCGGGCGGCTGGCTGGCGATCTACGGCAGCCAGGTCAAGCCCGAACGCAAGACAGTCGAACAAGTGCTACCCAATGAGCGGTTTTCACAATAGCAGTGCCATCATCGCGTTGGTTTTCGCGGCGGCCGCACAGGCGCAGGAAATGAACACGCCGACGCCGACGGGCGAGCCGCAGCAATTGCAGCAGAGTTCTCCTGAGCAAGCACCGCCGGACAGCGACAATGCGACCACGACCTATCGGGCGACACCATCAGTGCTCGGTAGCGGCAGCGCGGCCGCCGTCCAGGTTGGCGGCCTCGGCGATGTAGAAGGACCGGTTGCGGGCACGCTCGACGACGGCAACGGTGGCTTAGGCTACGGCATGTGGTCCGGTAGCGAGCGCGCGGCGATGGAGGCGATGCTGTTGCATGCACCGGCCGCCAATACATCGCCGGCATCGCGGATGTTGCTGCGGCGGGCATTGCTGACTTCGGCTCCGCCACCCGAAGGGCCCTGGCGCACGCCGTTCATGGCGCTGCGCATCCAGAAATTACTTGAAGCGGGGGAGCTCGGCGACGCCTCGGACCTGGCGGCGCGGTTTCCCGGCTCGAATAATGCCGAGATCGCGCACGCGCAGGCGGAAGCTCTCCTGTATGCCGGACGCGACGCGAATGCGTGTGGCGACGCAACGGCGTACCGGTTGCAGGACGCTGCGCAATATTGGATCGAGTTGCGCGCCTACTGTTACGCGGTGACAGACGACGCGGCCGCACTCGACCTCACGCGTGCAGTGATAGCCGCGCAGCAACTCCAGGATCCAGCATTCCTGCCATTGCTTGATGCGCATGCTGGAGCGAAGCCGAAACAGCCTATCGTTGTACCTGCCCCGAGTGCACTGCATGTGCGCATGTTTGAGCGGCTGAAATTGCCGATCACGCCGGAGATGATCGAGCTCGGCGTTTCCGCAAGTATGGTCGCGGTGCGCTCGACGGTCACTCCGCCGGATGTACGTTTGGCCGCCGCGGCCAAGGTGCTGCGCGCAGGCGCGCTGGCGGGGCCGCCGCTTTCGCAGATGCTCGCACTGCAAAAGTTCAAGCCACAGGATCTAGCGGTTGCGGCGGCCCTCGCGCCCTCGGAGCCGGTGCTGCAGGGTTTGGCGCGACTCAAGGCGGCATTGAAGGCACAGAGCGATCCCGGCAAGCGGGCCGAATTGATCTACACGGCGTTCAGAATTGGCGAGCGCGAAGGGCTTTTCGCGCAGGTAGCTACAGCGTTTGGCGACGAAGCCGCCGCCCTTCAGTCGTCGCCGGACTGGAGCGGCTGGGCGCCCCTGATGGCGCGCGGGCTCTTGATGGCTGGCAGGCCGGATGTTGCGCGGGCCTGGTTCGACATGATCGTCCAGCGGCTGCCGCAACTGAAGAACACGATCAGCGAACTCGAATTGATTTTTGCTTTGGGCGCGCCTGGTGAAACTCAGCACGCGCTGTCCCAAGCATCGCTCTCCTGGCTCGCCGACGAGTCATCGGCAACGAATTCGTCGGCCGAAGATCGAGCGCGGGCGGCGCTCTATATCGGCCTGTTTGACGCGCTCGGGCGGCCGCTATCGCCCGCCTTGCAGGCGCGCGTGCCTGACCTGATCAATTCTTCGCTGCCTGGCCGCCGTCCAGCGCCGGCCCTCATGGCGCGGGTGGAGAGTGCGGCACTGGCGGGCCGCCGCGGCGAGGCCGTGCTGGCGATCGTTTCGGCGATGGGGCCGCAGGGGCCGGCCGGCCTCGCGCCGGACGTGACGGTGCGGTTCGTTCGCGCATTGCAGACGCTCGGCCTGAATGATCTCGCGCGCGCGCTGGCCACCGAGGCGGCTATCGTGCCCGCACCCGCGGCGCAGGGATGAGCAAGCCAAGAAAATCGGGAGCGAGCGCGAGTGGCAATCTCGCGCTGATCGAATCCTTTCTCGACATGATGAGCGCCGAACGCGGCGCCAGTGCCAATACGCTTGTGGCTTACAAACACGACTTGCTTGGCTTTGCGCAACATTCGGGTGATCTCAGGTGCGCAACGCGCGAGCACGTGCGCGCATATCTGACCAAACTGTCCCGCCATGGCCTCAAAGCCTCGTCGCAATCACGGAAGCTTTCTGCGCTGCGGCGGTTTTATTCTTTTCTCTATTCCGAAGGCATTCGTAGCGACGATCCCTGCGGCGCGGTTGATGCACCGAAGCTTTCACGTCCTTTGCCGAAAATCCTTTCGGCGAACGATGTCGTGAAACTTGTCGAAGCGGCACGTGCCAATGCCGACGAAAGCGCTGACGCCATCCGGCTCGCCTGCATGGTCGAAATGCTCTACGCCTCGGGCCTGCGCGTGACGGAGTTGGTTACCCTGCCGCTTGCCGCGGTGCGCACGCGCGAACGCTTTGTTCTCGTGCGCGGCAAGGGAAACAAGGAGCGGCTCGCGCCATTGGGCGGGCCGGCGCGTGCGGCGCTCGATGCCTATCTGGCCGTGCGCGACGAATATGTGCGCGAGGGGCCGGCGTCCAAATTCCTGTTTCCATCGCGCGGGCGGCAAGGGCATCTCACGCGCCGCCGCTGCCATCAAATGCTCAAGGCGCTGGCCGTGAAAGCCGGCATCGACCCCAAAAAGCTGTCGCCCCATGTGCTGCGCCATGCCTTTGCAACGCATCTGGTAGAAGGCGGCGCGGACTTGCGCAGCGTCCAGACGCTGCTGGGCCACGCCGATATCGCCACCACGCAGATCTACACGCATGTCGCGCGCGAGCGGCTGAAACGCACGGTCGAGTCCGCCCATCCGCTGGCCCGTAAGTCGCGAGCGCGCCGAGCTTAAGACTGCGCCGCAAGCCTTTGATTCGTTGACAGGTTAGCGCGCTCTTGCCAGTGTAAACCTGCATGCACGCCTTCCTGGAATTCGAAAAGCCCATAGCCGAGCTCGAAGGGAAGATCGAGGAGCTGCGCCAGCTCGCGACCGAGGGCGCGGCCACCAACATCGACGATGACGTCGCGCGCCTTCAGGCGAAGCTCACGCAATTGATCCAGGACATCTATGCCAAGCTCACCCCGTGGCAGAAGACGCAGGTCGCGCGGCACCCGTCGCGGCCGCATTTCTCCGATTACGTCTTGCGCCTGATCACGGATTTCACGCCGCTGGCAGGCGACCGCCTGTTCGGCGAGGACCGCGCGATCATTGCGGGGCTGGGCCGCTTTCGCGGGCGCGCGATTGCCGTCATCGGTCACGAAAAGGGCAGCGACACCAAGACCCGCCTGACGCACAATTTCGGCATGGCGATGCCGGAAGGTTATCGCAAGGCGCAGCGGCTGTTCGAAATGGCCGATCGTTTCGCGCTGCCGGTGATCTCGCTGGTGGACACCGCTGGCGCCTATCCCGGCGTGGGCGCGGAGGAGCGCGGGCAGGCCGAGGCCATCGCGCGCTCGACCCAGGCGTGCCTTGCACTGCGCGCACCGTTCATTTCGGTCATCATCGGCGAAGGCGGTTCGGGCGGCGCTGTGGCCATCGCGACCGCCAATAAGGTCTTCATGCTCGAGCACGCGATCTATTCGGTGATTTCACCGGAAGGCTGCGCGTCCATTCTCTGGCGCAATTCGGAGAAAGCGCAGGACGCGGCGGCCGCCATGAAGATCACTGCCGAGGACCTGCTGGAATTGAAAATCATCGACGGCATCATTCCCGAGCCCGTCGGTGGCGCGCATCGCGCGCCACTCGAGGCCATCGCGACGGTAGGCGATACGATCGAGCGAGCCTTGCGCGAGCTCAGCGTCTACGCGCCGGAAGACCTCAAGGTCATGCGACGCGAGAAATATCTTCAGATCGGCAAGCTGGAGCCTGCGTAAAGAAAAGGGGCCTCACGGCCCCTTTCCCCTAACCGGATTTTGGCGGGTGTCTACTTCGCCAGTTCGAACGCCATCGACGATACCCAGCCTTCGTTACCGAGCTCGTCTTTGACGTCCCACATGGCGCCTTCTTTGTCGCCCGTCGGATAAAGCATCATGCCGGCGCTGAGCTTGCGCACGACCTTGCCGGTGCCTTTCGACGAAGCGTACATGTTCGCCGCGCGCGTCAGGGTCACGGCCTGCTGCTCATTCGCCGCCGATGCGTTGCCCGGCAATCCGCCGAGCTGCTCCACCAGATTGGAGTAGGCGTCGAGATAGGCGAGCGTAACCACCTGGCCGATTTCCGTGTTCTCGTAGCCGTAAGCGCCCGCTGCGGCGAAGCCCCAGCTGCCCCAGCCGCCGCCGCCGATGCCCAAAGAGAGGTCGGTCTTGTCGGCATGGCCTTCTTCCATCGCGACCTGCTCGGTAGAGCGAACATCGGTCACTGTCAGCAACACGTCAGCCGTCTTGGAATGAATGTTGATACCGCCTATGACAGCGCCCGCGTGGCCGCCGACCCAGTTCCCCAGCGCGCCGGTGAGCGCGCTGCCGCCGGCATCACTGTTCTGGGAGATCAGATCCGGAACAAGCACATAGTCAGCCGCCTTGATCTGGCCTTTGCCGATATTGGAACCCTGGCGCAGGTCGCCACCGGAGGCGAGCGCGCGCTCCTGCTGAGCGGCGGCCAATCCCTTGTTGCGATCGACCAGCGTGAAGCAGCGCGAGCGCATGACGAAGACCTTGATCAACGCCTCGGGCGAGCCGAGATGATATTCCGCCCACCAATTGCGCTCCGGCTCCTGGACGGCGATCGTACCGATCCGATGAGAGCATTGCGGGATTTGGGCCTCGCCGCGCTCTTTCTTGTGACGGGCGCTCTCGGCGGACGCCGGAACGGCAAACGCTAACGCGACCGCGAGCACAAGGCCCGTGCGCAGCAAGACTTTGGACGACATGGATACCTCTGTTGCTAGCCCCAGGCGGCGCTGACTTTAGCAAGAAAGCGGCCGCGCGCCAGATTGTATCGGCGATTGGTGAAGGATCGTTAAACCAATGCGCCGTGGCAGTGCTTGAACTTGCGGCCCGAACCGCAGGGGCAGGGGGCGTTGCGGCTGACCTTCCCCCAGGTGCGCGGGTTGTTAGGATCGAGCGGCGGCGCAGGCCCGCGCTGTCGCGCCATGGGCGAGGGCACGCTGTCGTCCATCTCGTCCTCGCCGGTAAGCGGGTTGACGTGTGAGGCACGCATCTGTGGCAGCTCGCGCTCCTCGATGGGTGGAGGAGCTGCGCTGACCTGCGCATGCATCACCAGTTGCGTCACGGCGGTGCGAAGCCTGACCAGCAGCGCCTCGAATAGAGCCAGCGCTTCACTCTTGTATTCGTTCAGTGGATCCCGCTGGCCGTAACCGCGCAGACCAACATATTGGCGCAAATGGTCCAAATGAACGATGTGATCGCGCCACTCGTGATCCAGCGTCTGCAGCAGGATTGCTTTTTCAATATAGCGCATCGTCTCGGGGCCCAGGGTGGCGGCACGCTCGGCGGCGCGGCGGCCGACGGCCTGAGCGATGCGTTCCCGCATCTCCTCATCGGCGATGCCTTCTTCCTTCGACCAGGTGACGACGGGTAGCTGGAGGCCGAAAATCCGTTCGATCTCGGCTTCCAGCCCGGGCGCATCCCAATGCTCGGCATAGGCGCGCTCCGGGATATGGCGGGTCACCAGATCGTCCACAACTTGCATGCGCATGTCGGCGATCGTGTCGCTCACGTCCTCACTGCGCATGATGTCGAGGCGATGCTCGAAGATGACCTTGCGTTGGTCGTTGAGCACGTTGTCGTATTTGAGCAGGTTTTTTCGGATTTCGAAGTTGCGCGCTTCGACCTTCTGTTGCGCCTTTTCCAGCGCTTTGTTCACCCAGGGATGCGCGATAGCCTCGCCTTTTTCGAGGCCGAGCCGCTGCAAAATCGAGTCCATACGCTCGGAGCCGAAGATGCGCATGAGGTCGTCCTGCAAGCTCAGGAAAAACTTCGAAGCGCCGGGGTCGCCCTGGCGCCCCGAACGGCCGCGCAGCTGGTTGTCGATGCGCCGGCTTTCGTGGCGCTCGGTACCGATGATGTAGAGGCCACCCGCAGCGATGACCTTTTGTTTGTCGGCTGCGACCTCGGCGCGGATAGCTTCGATCTTGCGCTTTTCCTCGCCTGGATCGGTAATGCCGGCGAGCTCGGTCTTGACTCGCATATCGGGATTACCGCCGAGCTGAATATCAGTGCCGCGGCCCGCCATATTGGTGGCGATGGTGACCGTGCCCGAGACGCCGGCCTGTGCCACGATTGTGGCTTCCTGCTCGTGGTAGCGCGCGTTCAGCACGTTGTGCTTAACCTTGCGTTTCTTCAGCAGGCTCGAAAGGGTTTCCGATTTCTCGATCGACACGGTGCCCACGAGCACGGGCTGGCTGCGCTTGTTGCAATCCTCGATCAGCTCGATGATCGCGTCGTATTTCTCGTCGACGGTGCGATAGACCTCATCATCTTCGTCCTCGCGGATCATTGGCTTGTTCGTCGGCACCTCGACGACGTCGAGCTTGTAGATGTCCATGAACTCGGGCGCTTCCGTCAGCGCTGTGCCGGTCATGCCGGCCAGCTTGCCGTAGAGGCGGAAGTAGTTCTGGAAAGTGATGGAGGCCAGCGTCACGTTCTCCGGCTGGACGACGACATTCTCTTTCGCCTCCAGCGCCTGATGCAGGCCTTCCGAATAGCGCCGGCCTTCCATCATGCGGCCCGTGAACTCGTCGATGATGATGACTTTGTCGCCCTTGACGATGTAGTCGCGGTCTTTCTGGAACAACTTGTGCGCGCGCAACGCCTGATTGACGTGGTGCACGACCGAGATGTTGTTGATGTCGTAGAGATCGCCTTCTGTCAGTGCGCCCGCTTCGCGCAGCAACTGCACCATGCGCTCGTTGCCTTCCTCGGTGAGGTTGACCGAGCGTTGCTTCTCATCGAGCTCGAAGTCCTTCGCCTCCAGATGCGGGATAAGCGCGTCGACCTTGCGATAGAACTCGGACTGATCCTCGGTCGGGCCAGAAATGATCAGCGGCGTGCGCGCCTCGTCGACCAGGATGGAGTCCACTTCATCGACGATGGCGTAATTGTGCCCACGCTGCACCATGGCGTTCAGGCTGTATTTCATGTTGTCGCGCAGATAGTCGAAGCCGTATTCGTTGTTGGTGCCATAGGTCACGTCGGACGCATACGCTTCGCGGCGCTCTTCGTCGGTAAGGCCGTGCACGATGACGCCGACGGTGAGGCCGAGGAATTTGTAGATCTGGCCCATCCAGTCGGCGTCGCGGCTGGCGAGGTAATCGTTCACCGTCACCACGTGAACGCCCCTGCCGGTGAGCGAATTGAGATAGACGGCCAGCGTCGCCACCAGAGTCTTGCCTTCGCCGGTTTTCATCTCGGCGATGGCGCCTTCGTGCAGCACCATGCCGCCCACCAGCTGCACATCGAAATGGCGCTGGCCGAGCGTGCGTTTGGCCGCCTCGCGCACCGTGGCGAAGGCTTCGGGCATAAGGTCGTCGAGAGTCTCGCCTTTTTGCAGCCGCTCCTTGAGCAGGGCGGTCATCTGTTTCAGCTGTTCGTCGGATTTGGCCTCGAACCCGGGTTCGAGCGCGTTGATTTCGTCCACGACCTTGTATTTGGGCCGAATCTTGCGGTCGTTGAGCGTGCCGAAAATCTTGGTGGTGAAGTTCTGCAGGCCCAACATCAATTCCTCAAGCCGCCCTGGCATTTGGCGGGCGCCAGGGCGATTGGCGGCACGCGGGTAAGGGATTCAGGCCCTAAAGGGCTGGGGAGAGATAAGAACGGGGCACCCCCTTGTCAATTCAAGCACTTTGCCTCTAGGCCCACGCCGCGGGTGGAATAAAATCGTCCAAATCCCGGATGGAGCGGCAATGAAGGCGCGGGTGGCCAATGCGGGCAGGGCGCGAAGCGCGGGGCTGCCCGCGAGCGAGAGCAAGCGCTCGCCACTGGCGCCCAAGTCGTATGCGAGCCTGCCACCCTTGGCTGGTGTGCGTATGGCGACGGGACAGGCTGGGATCAAATACCGCGACCGCACCGATGTGCTGATGGCCGTGCTGGCGCCCGGCACTCAGGTGGCGGGCGTATTCACCAAATCGAAGACGAGCGCCGCCCCCGTCGAATGGTGCCGCAAATACGTGGGCGGCGAGGCTCGCGCGCTGGTGGTCAACAGCGGCAACGCCAACGCGTTCACGGGCCGCGCCGGAATGGATGCGGCGAAAGACGTGGCCGAGGCAGCGGCCGAGGCGGTGGGCTGCAGCGCGCGTGAAGTTTTCATGGCTTCCACGGGCGTGATCGGCGAGCCGCTGCCGGGCGAAAAGATTACGCGGATTTTAGGAGCGCTGGCAGAACGCGCGTCGGCGGGCGGTTGGCGCGAAGCCGCCGGAGCCATCATGACCACAGATACATTTCCGAAAATGGCGACGGCAACAGCGACGATCGACGAGCGCAAAGTCACCATCAACGGCATCGCCAAGGGCTCCGGCATGATCGCGCCCGATATGGCGACGATGCTGGCGTTTGTGTTTACGGATGCAAAACTGCCCACCTCAGTCTTGCAGCCGCTGCTCAATGATAGCGCCGCAAAATCGTTCAACTGCATCACCGTCGATGGCGATACATCGACGAGCGACACGCTGTTGTTGTTTGCGACCGGCAAAGGGGGCGCGCATCCTCCAATCACCAAGGCGACCGACAGAGACCTGGCGTCGTTCAAGAAACAGTTAGACGCAGTCTTGCTCGATCTCGCATTGCAGGTGGTGAAGGACGGCGAGGGTGCGCAGAAGCTGATCCGCATCGACGTGAGCTGCGCGCAATCCGATGCCGCCGCACGACGCATCGCGCTTTCGATTGCGAATTCACCCCTAGTGAAAACCGCGATTGGCGGCGGCGACGCGAACTGGGGCCGTATTGTTATGGCGGTTGGTAAGGCAGGCGAGGCGGCCGACCGCGACAGGCTGAAAATCACCTTCGGCAATCATGTCGTGGCTGAAAAAGGGCAACGCGCCGCAGGCTACAATGAAGCGCTTGCTACCAAATCTGTCTCGGGCCGCGAAGTGCACATTGCGGTCGATCTGGGTCTGGGCAATGGAGCCGCGCGTGTTTGGACCTGCGATCTCACGCACGGCTACATCGACATCAACGGTTCGTATCGTTCGTGACCGCGCTCCCGCTCGTTCTTGTGGCTGCGGTTGCACTCATCGACACCGATGGGCGCGTGCTGTTGGCGCAGCGACCTGAGGGAAAGAAGATGGCTGGGCTGTGGGAATTCCCCGGCGGCAAGATCGAGGAAGGCGAGCGTCCCGAAGACACGCTGGTGCGCGAGATCCGCGAGGAGCTGGGGCTCAATCTGGCGCCGTCATGCCTGAAGCCTTTCACCTTCGCCTCGCATTCCTATCCGGATTGCCATTTGCTGATGCCGATGTTTGTCTGCAAGCGCTGGGAAGGCATTGCGCGGCCGCTCGAAGGGCAGAAGCTTGCCTGGGTGTGGCCGAGGGACTTGAAGAACTATCCCATGCCGCCGGCCGACGCGCCGCTCATTCCCATGCTGCGCGATTGGCTCTAACCAGAATTGGATCAAGATGCATACGCAGTGAGATAGACCACGTCGAACGTCGCGCGCAGTTTGCCGTCGATATCGGCGAAGCGGGATTTGTATTCGCCCGTCACCGCATCCAGCAGCTTGCGCGAGAGCATCATCGCGCGGCGGCCGACAAGAACGTTGGTCTCGCCTAGCGCGCGCAAATCCCGAAATAGAGTCCAGAGCTTGCCATAGCGCACGATCGTTCTTTCCACATCCGCCACGGGCCGGGTGAAACCGGCTCGCTGCAAAAGAGCGCCCAGATCACGCACGTCTGCAAATGGCGCCACGCGAGGCGTCGTGCCGCCTTTCAGCTCGGCTTCCGCCGCAGCAAACGACATACGCAGCTCGTTCAAGGTCTCGCCGCCGAACAATGCCGCCATGAACAATCCATCCGGCTTCAAGGCGCGACGAATTTGCACCAGCGCGCCGGGAAGATCGTTGACCGCGTGCAGCGCGAGCACGCTGACAACGAGATCGAAACTCGCGGGCGGGAAGGGAAGCGCCTCCTCGTCGATCTTTGGATCTGGCCCTATCCACGCCTTGGCAAAGTCCGCATAGGGTCCACGTGCGCGCGATCCCAAATCAACCGCGCTATCGAACTTTCGCTCCATGTTGCCCAGACGCTCAGCAATGTGCGCCGCCGCCTCATCGGCCAAAAACACAGCGTCACTACTGCGCATCCCGCGCGCGCGCCGCGCACGGTAGGCGGCGCGGTCGAAAATCTGTGGAGGATTCTTGGTCACACTGCTCTCATACTTCGACAGGTTCAGTATGAGGGCCCATAGGCAACCTGTCGAAGGGTGAGGCCCTACGTTAGTTTCGGACAATGGAGGGGGCGGGGGGAATTCCGGTTCAGGCGTGGGGCGGTCGGCTGAGCCGCGCCGCGCTTAACGTTTTGTTCCCACCGCTTTGCATTGCCTGCCGCGCGCGCGTGAGCGAGCCCCATTCGCTTTGCGCCAAATGCTGGCAGGCCGTTCAATTCCTGGATGGGCCCGTCTGCCAGAAATGTGGAATTCCATTCGATGTCGATCCTGTGGGCGAGACGATTTGCGGCGCCTGTCTGATGAAGCCACATGATTTCGATATCGCACGTTCTGTCATGCGTTATGACGAGGCGTCGAAACCGCTCATCCTGCGCTTCAAGCATTCCGACCGGCTCGATCACGCCCCGGCCTTCGGACGCTGGCTCGAGCGTTCGGGCCGCGCACTCCTTGCTGAAACCGATCTCATCGTTCCCGTGCCTCTGCATCGCTGGCGGCTGTGGCTGCGGCGATATAATCAGGCCGCTGTCATCGCGCAGAAGCTCGCGCGCACCAGCGCGCGGCCGTGGGACGCCATGGTGCTGGAGCGCAAGCGGCCCACCCCGAGCCAGGGCGCCATGCCGTCGGCCAAGGCGCGGCGACGCAATGTGCTCGGCGCCTTTCGCGTGCCCGCCAAACAAAAACCCAAAATCAGGGGCAAGGTTGTTCTTTTGGTCGACGACGTATTCACCACCGGTGCCACGCTGGATGCTTGCGCCCGCGCCCTGAAACGAGCAGGAGCAGCGCGCGTTCACGCTTTAACGTTGGCGCGCGTTGTCCGCACGCCGACCGCGAATGCATGACTAAGGCGGACGGAACATACATGGCCAAGGTCACCATCTACACCACGCCGATCTGCCCCTATTGCGTATTTGCCAAGAGGCTGCTGCACCAGAAGGGCGTGGATTACGACGAGATCAATGTCGCCTTCGATCCCGAACTGCGCAACCAAATGGTCAAGCGCGCCGGCGGCATGATGACCGTGCCGCAGATTTTCGTGGGCGAGATGCATGTGGGCGGCTACGATGAGCTTCACGCCCTCGATAAGGACGGCAAGCTCGATCCCTTGCTGGCAAAAGCATGAGAGAAACCATTCGCACCGCCTGCGTGCAGCTTCGTTCGTCTGACGACGTGCAAGAAAATTTGAAGACAGCGAGCGCGTTCATCCGCGAGGCGAAGGCCAAGGGCGCACGCTTTGTCGGCACGCCTGAGAACACCTGCCTGATGGCGCCCGATGGCGGGGCCAAGCTGGAAAAAAGTTTTCCGGAAGACAAAGATCCCGCGCTGCCGGCGTTCCGCAAGCTCGCGGAAGAACTGGGCATCTGGCTGCTCATCGGCTCGCTCGCGATCAAAGTTTCCGACACCAAGACCGCGAATCGTTCGTACATGATCGGGCCTGATGGGCGCATCCTCGGGCGCTACGACAAGATCCATCTCTTCGACGTCAATCTGCCCTCGGGTGAAAGCTATCGGGAGTCCAATACGGTGGCGCCCGGAAGCGGCGCCGTGGTCGTGAGCGTGCCGTGGGGTAAGATCGGCATGACGGTTTGTTACGATCTGCGCTTTCCGCAGCTGCATCGCACTCTTGCCAAGTCTGGCGCCGACATCATCACCGTGCCGGCGGCATGGACCGAGACCACCGGCAAGGTGCACTGGCAGGTGTTGGTGCGCGCCCGCGCCATTGAAACGGGTTGTTTCATTTTCGCACCAACGCAAGGCGGGTTGCACGCGAACGGACGGCGTACTTACGGGCACAGCATGATTATTGCGCCGTGGGGCGACGTGCTGGCGGAAGGCGGCGCGGACCCTGGCATCATCATGGCCGATCTCGATCTGAACGCGGTGTACGACGCGCGCAGGCGCATTCCGGCGCTACAGCACGACCGGCCTTTTGCCGGGCCGTGATATTTCAAATTTGCCGGATTGCTTCAACGATCCGCAACCAAAACGCAGTTGCACGCTCGAAGGCCGTTTCCTATTTCTGATAGAGTGATTGGAGCCGCTAGGGGGCCGAAAGGCGAGACGTGATCATTTACACGGTGGCATGCGGCTTAGGCCACGAGTTCGAAGGCTGGTTCAAGAACAGCGCGGCCTACGAAGAGCAGGAAGCGCGTGGCGATTTGGCCTGCCCCGTTTGCGGTGATGCGAACATCCGCAAGGCGCCGATGGCGCCGGCCGTTTCGACATCAAAGTCAAAGGACGCGAAATTGCCTCCGCTGTCCGCGCAGGAAGCGAATATGACGCGCCAGTTCATGGCGGGCTTCCGCAAATTCGTCGAGAAAAACGCCGAGTATGTCGGCCCGCACTTTCCCGAGGAGGCGCGCAAAATCCATCAGGGCGAGACGCCGGATCGCCACATTTATGGCGAGGCCACGCTCAAGGAAGCGAAGGAACTGGTGGAGGAGGGGATTTCGATTGCGCCCGTTCCGCCCGATCCGGAGAAGATGAACTAGCCGGTGGGACTCGCGTCCGACTGCTTCCAGCCAGAGTGTTTGATGTACGCGGGCTCTGCTGTCAGCCCCGCTTGCCGTTCCTTCAGCCGTTCAACCAGCCACTGCACCCATTCATATTGTCTGTAACTCGTCGTCCGCTTGCGGTCGCGCTCGATCCAGGGCTTCACGCGCGACCAGTAGAGCGTAATGATCCCGCCGAGCAGTTGCTCGACGGTCTCCAACGCGACGATGCCACGGAATACCATGTAGCCTACGGTCTCGATCCGCACACCGTAATCTTCAATGGCGCGGGCCACATCCGGCCCGAGCGCATCGATTTGCTCGACCGTGACGCCAACGGGAACGCGGAGCATCAGACTGAGCGCGTGTGTCCAGCCCTCGCTCTGAATGCTCTGGATCATTGCCAGTGCCGCCTGCTCTGCGCGAACGCGGTTGGCAGTACGGACTTGCAGCCCGGCGAAGATCAAGGCGCCGATTAACGACAGCGTCGAGACGATGTTAAGCGCGGCCGCGAGGTCCAGCATTCGCTATTCCGGCAGCACCTGCCCCGAACCGCCCATTTCTTTCGGCAGGTCTTTCATCTTCGGCAAGCCGTCCTTAATCCGCAGCACGGTCTCCTGATAGTTCACGTGCACGCCTGGCTTAAACGGGAAGGCGGGGATCGATGCGGCGTAGATGTCAATCAGATCCCACTTGGGATGGTTGGTGAACAGATGGCCGCCGCACAGCTTGCACCATTGGCGATAACTGCGATCGGTCTTGTGATAGGTGCCGACATGCTCCGCCCCCTTGGTCACCTGAAGCGATTTCGGATCCCACAGGGTGAACGCATTCACAGGGCCGGCCGACCAGCTGCGGCAGGAATTGCAATGGCAATATCCCATCGCGGCGGGCTCACCTGTCATGGCGTATTCGACCGCACCGCAAAAACATGAACCTTTGTATTGGGCCATGACGTTCCTCTCTAGGGTTTCGTGCTGGGCAGAATGTCAACGGTGACGACCTGCGGCTTCGGTTGCGGCAACTGGGATACGACCAGAAAGAAAAAGCCGAACACGATAAGCGTAAGGGCCAGAGCTCCGCAGGCGTAGATACCTTTGCGAAGACCCGTCGGCATGTTCAAGGCTGCACCATAGGATGGTCTTTGCTCATGGCCTTTGTGCTACCATCATATAGTTCACGTCGGTGGCGCGCGCGAGCTGCCAGTCCCAGCGCAGTGGATCGAAGCGCACGCCCTGCACGTCAAGCACTTCGAGACTGGCCGTTTCCAGGTGGCCGCGCAATTCATCGGGCGTGATGAAGCGGTCCCAGTCATGCGTGCCGACCGGCAGCCAGCGCAGCACGTACTCGGCGCCGATCTTGGCCAGCGCCAGCGACTTCAGCGTGCGATTGATGGTGGCAATGATCAACAGGCCGCCAGGGACGACAAGTTTTGCGCAGGCCTGGACAAACTGTCCGACATCGGCCACGTGCTCAGCAACCTCCATGGCGATCACAAGATCGAAGCGCGCATCTTCCTCGCCCAATTTCTCCGCCGTCACGGTCCTGTAGTGCAATTTCAGGCGCGAAGGGGCCGCGTGCTCGGCCGCGGCGCGGACGTTCTCTTCCGCAGCGTCAGCGCCCAGCACATCGAAGCCGATGCGCGCCAGCGGCTCGGACAGCAGGCCACCGCCGCAGCCGACATCGAGTAGCGTCAGCCCCGCGAAGGGCTTCAGCGCGCGCGCGTCGCGCTTCCAGTGGGCGATGGCGGTATCGCGGATGAAGCCCAGCCGTACCGGATTGAAGCGGTGAAGGGGCCTGAACTTGCCATTCGGGTCCCACCACTCGGCGGCCAAACGCGAGAACTTGGCGACCTCATCCGGGTCAACCGAATGGGCGTGGGATGCCGTCTTTGTCATAAGCCCTGTTTTGCGTTGAGCCTGCGGGGTGCGGCGGCTATGTAGTGCCCGCCAACATAGCGCGCCAAGGGTTTTCTTAAGTGCCCGCATCGCCCAAGAAAATCGTGATGAAGTTCGGAGGGACGTCCGTCGCCGACCTCGAGCGCATCCGCCATGTTGCGACGCTGGTGAAGCGGGAAGTCGATCGCGGCAGTCAGACCGCCGTCGTCGTTTCCGCTATGGCTGGCGAAACCAACAGGCTGGTGAGCTGGGTGCGCGAGCTCTCGCCCCTGCACGACGCGCGCGAATACGACACAGTCGTCGCCGCGGGCGAGCAGATCACCGCTGGCTTGCTCGCCGTTGCGCTGGCCGCCATCGGCGTACCGGCGCGCTCGTGGCTGGGCTGGCAGATTCCTATTCGCACATCCGCGATGCACGGCGCCGCGCGCATCGAAGCTATCGACACCGACTTGATGAACCAGCGCCTGGCCGAAGGGCAGGTGGCGGTCGTCGCCGGCTTTCAGGGTATTGCGCCCGACAACCGCATCTCGACGCTGGGCCGCGGCGGTTCGGATACCAGCGCGGTCGCGCTGGCCGCGGCCCTGAAGGCCGATCGCTGCGACATCTATACGGATGTGGACGGCGTTTACACGACCGACCCGCGCATCGTTTCCAAAGCGCGGCGGCTTGAGCGAGTGACTTTCGAAGAAATGCTCGAACTGGCCTCGCTCGGTGCGAAAGTCTTGCAGACGCGCTCGGTCGAGATCGCCATGCTCCATCGCGTGCCGTTGCGCGTGCTGTCGACTTTCGACGCCGACAATGGCGGTACACTTCTTTGCAACGAGGATGACATCGTGGAAAAGCAACCTGTCACCGGCATCGCCTATAGCCGCGACGAGGCGAAGATCACGCTTCTACGCGTGCCGGACCAGCCTGGCGTCGCCGCCGCGATTTTCGGACCGCTCGCGGACGCGGGCGTGAATATCGACATGATCGTGCAAAATATCTCGCATGACGGCCGCAAGACCGACCTGACCTTCACCGTCAGCCGCGCTGACCTCGCACGCTCGCTCGATGCAATTCAGAAGGCCGCAGCCGCCATCGGCTACAAAGATCTCGTCTCGGACGCGAACGTTGCCAAGGTCTCCGTTGTTGGCATAGGCATGCGCACGCACCCAGGTATTGCCCAGGTGATGTTCAAGACGCTTGCCGAGAAAGGCATCAACATTCAGGTGATCTCGACGTCGGAAATCAAGATCAGCGTTCTGATCGCGGAAGAATATGTCGAGTTGGCCGTGCGCGCTCTGCACGCGGCCTACGAGTTGGAAGCGGCATGATGGAAACGCGCCGCATGATTAGGCACGGATGATGACGCCGCTCGCGACCGGCGGCCCTCGCATTCTCCTGCGCCGCCTACGCGAGATCATGGCGGAGCAGGGGAGCGCGCAAGCGCGCCTGAACAAGCTGGTGTCGTTGATCGCGGCCAACATGGTCGCGGAAGTGTGCTCGATCTATCTGCGGCGCGCCGGTGGCAGCCTCGAGCTGTTCGCCACCGAGGGCCTGAACCGCGACGCCGTCCATCGCACGCGGTTGAAAACGGGCGAAGGCTTGGTGGGCCTAGTTGCGGAAACCGCGGCGCCCGTCAGTTTGTCCGACGCGCCGTCGCATCCAAAATTCTCCTACCGGCCCGAGACCGGCGAGGATCCCTATCGCTCGTTTCTGGGCGTGCCGATTGTGCGTGGCGAACGCGTCTTCGGTGTGCTCACGGTGCAGAACCGCACGCAACGGCAATACGACGAAGAGGAAGAAGAGGCACTGCTCACTATAGCCATGGTGCTGGCGGAGGTTGTCGCGCAAGGCACGCTCGTCGATCTCTCCGAGCTCGACGAAGCAGAGCTGTCGCCGACGCTGCCCGCCGTGTTCAAGGGCGAGGGATTGGCCGAAGGGCTCGGCATCGGTTCCGTCGTCCTGCACGACCCGCGCGTGAAGGTCGAGCGCATGATCGCCGACGACCCCGCCGCGGAATTGCAGCGGCTGGAAAGCGCGCTGGGCGAGCTTCGCGAGGCCGTCGATGAAATGCTGGAGTCCAAGGAATTCAATCTCGCTGGTGAATCCCGCGAGGTGATTGAGGCCTATCGCTTGTTTGCCAACGACCAGGGTTGGCGCCAGCGCCTGCGCGATGCCGTGCGCTCTGGCCTGACGGCGGAAGCAGCCGTCGAGCGGGTGCAGGACGAAACGCGCGCGCGGCTCAGCCGAACCGAAGATCCCTATTTGCGCGAGCGCCTGCACGATTTCGACGATCTCGCGCGCCGCCTGATGCGCCACTTGGCGGCCAACGGCATGAAGCCAGGCAACCTGCCAAAGGACGCAGTCGTGGTGGCGCGGGCCATGGGCCCTGCTGAGTTGCTCGATTATGGTCGTGGGCAATTGAGCGCGCTTGTTGTTGAAGAAGCGACGCAAACCTCCCACATCGCTATCGTTGCGCGGGCGCTCGGCATCACGCTGGTGGGCGCGGTTGATGGGGTTTCCGATGCCGCGCGTAGCGGCGACCGCATCATCGTGGATTCGCAATCCGGCGAAGTGCATTTGCGGCCGTCACAGGCCATCGTGGCGGCGTTCCAAGCAAAAGAGGCCCTGCTTGCGCAACGCGTCGCACGCTTTGCCGCGATCAAGGACCAGCCGGCGATCACAAAGGATGGCGTGCGCATTGCGCTGCACATGAATGCGGGACTTCTGGTCGACCTGCCACATCTTGCCGAGTCCGGTGCTGACGGCATCGGACTGTTCCGCACCGAACTGCAATTCATGCTCGGCCAGTCCATGCCGAGCCTGTCGGACCAGATCGCGTTCTATAGACAAGTGCTCGAGGCGGCGGGCGAGAAGCCGGTGGTTTTCCGCACGCTCGATCTTGGGGGCGATAAGGTGCCGACCTACGGCAAACGCGAACGCGAGCAAAACCCCGCGCTCGGTTGGCGTGCGCTCCGCATTGCGCTCGATCGGCCAGCACTGCTGCGTTACCAGGTCCGTGCGCTGCTTGCGGCGTCGCCGGACCGCCATCTGAAGCTTCTGCTGCCCATGGTCAGCGAAGTTTCAGAATTCGAAGCCGCAAAAACACTGATCGCGCGTGAGCTTGTGCGCGCGCGTAAGCTTGGCGGCAGGCTGCCCAAGAAGATTTCCTATGGCGCGATGCTCGAAGTGCCATCGCTCCTTTTCGAATTGAAGCAAATCTTCAAATGCGCCGACTTTGTTTCCGTTGGCTCGAACGATTTGTTGCAATTCGTCTTCGCGGCGGATCGCACCAATCCGACCGTGGCGCGCCGCTACGACACGTTGAGCCCCGCGGTTCTCAACCTCGTGCGCTCGATCGGCGCCGCAGCGCTGGATGCAGGCGCCGAAGCTTGCTTCTGCGGCGAGATGGCGGGGCGCCCACTTGAGGCTCTGGCGCTGATCGGCTTGGGCATCAAATCGCTTTCCATGCAGCCGACCATGATCGGCCCGGTGAAAATGATGGTGCGCAGTCTCGACACGCGCCGCCTACAGGCAGTCGTGGAGAAGTTATGCGAGGAGAGCGGTTCGACTACCCGGCCGGCACTGGTAAATTTTGCAGCGCAAGAAAAGATCACCGTCGAACGGCTCAGCTGACGCTATTGTGCCGCGCCCGAAGCTCCTGTGTCGCATCGCCGGCTGTAAACTTGGCGGCAAGCCTGCGACAACCGAGCCTTATGTCAGCTCGGTTAGCCCGGCCCCCTTGCATTGGGCTGACCGTATCGGCAGCTTGTCCTAGAAGCGGGAGGCACGCATGCGCCCTTCGACATTTACCATTATCGCCCTGGCGGGACTGATCGCGACTGCAGGAACTGCATGGGCGGGACAGGCGACCGAGGCCGTTCACGAAGGTTCCGTGCAAGAGGACCTCGATCAGATCGTCTGCAAGGCGGGGAAGCCGCCGGTCGGATCGCATCTGCCTGGGCCGCGCATCTGCAAGAGCAAGCGGGACTGGCAGGCCGAGGCCAAAGACGCGCAGGACTACGTTGACTTCATGCAGAAAAAGGGGACGACGTCTTGCTTTCAGGCCATCGGCTGCGGCGGTTAGCGAGGTACGGCTCTCATCGCGAACTTGCGAGAAAGCCCATCCGCGGTCATTATAATCGTTCTAAACAAAGGGAGAGCGGTCTTGCGCGTAACGACTGTTACTATCATTGCGTTCGCTAGCTTTATGACGTTGGGCGGATACGCCCTGGCGGCCCAGGCGACGGACACCACCCAAGACGCGGCGAATGGCGATGCCAACAAAGTCGTCTGCAAGGCCGGGCGGGCTCCTCTCGGCTCGCGTTTGCCGGGCCCCCGCGAATGTCACACTCAGGCCGAATGGGACGCGATAGCGCGCGCAGCGCACGAGCAGCTCAGCAATTCGCAGCAGAGGGGGTTGAGCGGCGTGCAGAAGGGCGTTCCGGGCGGAAGCGGCGGCGGCTAAGGACCTTCGTTCGACGTCGCTTACGTGGCGTTTGCCTTTACCGACGCCGCCGATTGTGGCTCGATCCCGCTTCTGATCTAATTTGCGATCGCTAAAGGTTTGCGCATCCCCCGCGTCTTTGGCGCGGAAAGACGTTCTGTTATGACCAAAGTTACGCGACTTACCCTGGAGCAGGGCGGCGGGCTCGAACATCGCCGCTTGCATCTGCGCGAGATTTCCGACGACACCGATGCGCCGCTTGAGACCGTGGGGCAGGACATCCGCGCGGCGCGCCAGCGCAAGGGCGAGGACCTCGCGGCCGTCTCCCGCTCCCTCAAGATCCGTAAGGACCACCTTGAGGCGCTGGAAGAGGGAAATATTACGGCGCTGCCGGGGCGCCCCTATGCGATTGGGTTTTTGCGTTCCTACGCAGAATATCTTGGGCTCGATCCCGTGCAATGCGTCGAACGCTTCAAGGCCGAGATTGCCGGACGCGACGGCAGCGATGAGCCACTGCCGCAGCTCGCTGTCGAAGAGGAGCGGCAGCTACCGCAAGGTTCCCTGATCTTTCTCGTGCTCTTGGTTATCGCGGTCGTCTACGGCGGTTACTATTTATCGGTTTCAGCAAATCGCATGCTGTCCGAGCCCGTGACGCCGGTGCCCGAGCGCTTGGTGAAAGAGACGGCGCCGGCTCCGAGCAAACCCGCCGCCAGCGTGCCGCCAGCTCAGACGGATACGCAATCGGGCAATTCCGATTCTGACGAGGCCCAATCCGGCACGGCCGGCGATAGTGTTGCGGCTATTTCGCCCGCCGCATCCGGCGAGAACGCCCCGACCGAGGAAGAACAAGCCGCGCTGCCTCCCGGCCGCATCTACGGCAAGGCCAACGAAAATGCGCGCGTCGAACTTCGCGTCTATCAGCCCACGCGTATTCTGGTGCAGGGACCGGACAAGGCCGTCTATATCAACCGCACGCTCAAGCCCGGCGACTCTTATCGCGCGCCCAATATGGTAGGTCTCACGCTTACGACACCCGACGGCGGCGCCATCGAGATCATCCTTGACGGCGCGTCGATGGGTTTCGCTGGCAAGCGCGGCGTGACGGCCGAGGGACTCTCGCTCGATCCGCAGTCCATCGTGGATCACCACGGCGGCGCGCGCGCCGGCTAAATCTATGAGTATCCGGCCCTATCGTGACATCGTCCGCCGCAGGTCGCGGAAAATTCGCGTTGGCAGCGTGGACGTGGGCGGCGACGCGCTCATCACCGTCCAATCCATGACCAACACGCTGACGGCGGACGCCGCGGCAACGATAGCGCAGGTGAAGCGCCTGGAGGATGCGGGCGCCGACATCGTACGCGTGTCGTGCCCCGACGAAGCGTCGACCAGGGCGCTAAAGACAATTGTCAAAGCTGTAAAGGTGCCGATCGTGGCGGACATCCATTTCCACCACAAACGCGCGATTGAGGCGGCACAGGCCGGTGCCGCGTGCCTGCGCATCAATCCGGGCAATATCGGCTCTTCACAGCGCGTGAAAGACGTAGTGCAGGCGGCGAAAGACCACGGCTGCTCCATGCGTATCGGCGTCAACGCGGGCTCGCTGGAAAAGGAATTGCTCGAGCGTTATGGCGAGCCATGCCCCGAAGCGATGGTCGAGAGCGCGCTCAATCATGCACGCATCCTGGAAGATAATGACTTCTTTGAGTTCAAGATCAGCGCGAAAGCGTCTGACGTGTTTTTGGCCGTGGCCGCTTATCACGGACTGGCGAGCGCGTGCGACTACCCGCTGCACATCGGCATTACTGAAGCAGGCGGTCTTATTCCTGGCACAGTGAAATCATCGATTGGCATGGGCGCGCTGCTGTGGGCCGGCATCGGCGACACGATCCGCGTCTCGCTCTCAGCCGAACCCGAGGAAGAAGTTCGCGTCGGCTTCGATCTCCTCAAAGCGCTCGGTATTCGCCATCGCGGCGTGAACATCGTTGCGTGCCCGTCATGCGCGCGTCAGGGCTTCAACGTCATCGAGACTGTTCGTGTGCTCGAAGAGCGCCTCAAGCATATCTCGACGCCGATGTCGCTTTCCATCATCGGCTGCGTTGTCAACGGCCCCGGCGAAGCACGCGAGACCGACATGGGCTTCACCGGTGGCGGAGCCGGCGCCGGCATGGTGTATTTGAACGGCGAACCAGCCTATAAGCTTGATAACAGCAAACTCGTCGACCACATCGTTGAGCTATGCGAGAAAAAGGCTGCTGAATTGGGATCCGGCAAGAAGCTTGAACCGGCATTGTAGCGAATGGCGAATGGCGAATAGCGAGTAGGGTTCGCGCCGCCATTTGCCGAAAAGCTTGTTTCCCTATTCGCTACTCACTATTCGCTATTCGCCAAGATGATTCCGGAAGCCAAACTAGAACGCGTGCTCGACCGCTTTGCGGCCCTCGAAGCGCAATTGGCGCAAGGAGGCGGCAAGAGCGGCTTCGCCAAATTGTCGAAGGAGCACGCTCAACTCGCGCCGGTGGCGTTGGCCATCCAGGCTTACAAGTCCGCACGCGACCAGCTCGGCCAGGCCGCAGCGCTGATTGCAGACCCGGCGAGTGATGCCGAGATGAAGGCGCTCGCCGCTGACGAAGAGCGGAGCCTGCGCGCGCGCTTTAACGCGCTTGAGCATGACGTGAAATTGATGCTGCTGCCCATGGACGCGGCAGACTCCTCGTCGGCCATTGTCGAAATCCGCGCCGGCACGGGCGGACAGGAGGCTGCGCTCTTCGCTGGCGATCTGCTCAAGATGTACGCGCGCTACGCCCAGCTGCAGGGCTGGAAGGTCGACCTCATGTCGATGAGCGAGAGCGATCTCGGCGGTATCAAGGAGGGGGTGCTGGATATCGAAGGGGAGGGCGTCTACGCCAAGCTGAAATTCGAATCCGGCGTGCACCGCGTGCAGCGCGTTCCGGTAACCGAAGCAAGCGGGCGTATCCACACATCGGCTGCGACTGTCGCCGTGCTGCCCGAGGCGGAAGATGTCGACGTGAATGTGCAGGACAAGGACCTGCGCATTGACGTCTATCGCGCGAGCGGCGCGGGCGGCCAGCACGTCAACAAGACCGAGTCCGCCGTGCGCATCACGCATTTGCCGACGGGTATTGCCGTGGCCATGCAGGAAGAGAAGTCGCAGCACAAGAACCGCGCCAAGGCGATGAAGATACTGAAGGCGCGGTTGTTCGAAGCCGAGCGCGAGCGGCAGGACAGCGCGCGCGCGGCCGAGCGCAAAGGCCTGGTGGGCTCTGGCGATCGTTCCGAGCGCATCCGCACCTACAATTTTCCCCAGGCGCGCGTCACCGATCACCGCATCAATTTGACGCTGTACAAGCTCGACCGCATCATTTCTGGCGACGATCTGGGCGAGGTCATCGACGCACTGGTAACCGAAGACCAGGCCTCGCGGCTTGCCGCGGAAGAAGAGGTGGATTGAAAAATAGGATGTCATCCCCGGCGAGCGCGAACGAAAGTTCGCGCGAGGGAAGGGGACCCAGGTCGATGGGTCACGTCAACTCTCTCCACCTGGGTTCCCTTCCCCTCGCAACGCATACGCGTTGCTCGGCCGGGAATGACAGAAGTTGATGCACGTCTTAGAAAAAATCTTGAGCAGTGCAACTGGTCGCCTCCGCGCGGCGGGCCTTGAAAGCGCGCGACTGGAGGCACGGCTGCTGCTCGCCCATGCCATGGGCATTGCGCAGGAAGACCTGATCGCGGGTCGCACGCTCGATGCCGGCGCCACGAAACGTTTCGAGGCCATGCTTGCACGCCGCGAGAAGCGGGAGCCGTTGGCCTACATCCTCGGCAAGCGCGAATTTTGGAGTCTCGATTTTGCCGTCGGTCCCGGCGTTCTCATTCCACGCCCCGAAAGCGAGACCCTGATCGAAGCCGCGCTTGGGGACTTCCCTGATTCGGCTGCGCCCCTGCGCGTACTCGATATCGGAACGGGATCGGGCTGCCTGCTCATTGCGTTTCTGAAGGAGCGGCCCCAAGCCACTGGCGTTGGTGTCGATATCTCCCCAGAGGCGCTCACCTGGGCTGAGCGCAACCTTCGCGCTCATGGCCTGCCGAATCGGGCGAGCCTGATCGAAGGAAGCGCTGACAGCGCTGAAGGCCAATTCGACGTAGTCCTATGCAATCCACCGTATGTGGCGGATAGCGCCTTTGAGTCACTGGAGCCCGAAATCGTCCATTACGAGCCGGCAATTGCACTCAAGGCGGGAAATGACGGACTTGATGCATATCGGCAACTGGGGCCGCTTCTGCTCAACAAGCTCCGACCCGGCGGGCGCACCTATGTCGAATTGGCACAGGGCCAAGCAACGGATGTTACGAAGATTTTCGAGGCCTGCGGGCTTTCTGTCGTAAGAGTGGCGGACGACTTGGCGAAAGTTCCACGCTGTGTTGTGGCCGGATTCCCCGCAGAGCCACGCAAAAAAACCTTGGAAAGCGGCCTCACGAGCGGTTAGCTTGCCCCCCTTGGGGACGCGGGAAAGAGCCCAGTCCGGCAAAGCCGCCTGCGAAAGACAGGCAGAGGCGGCCTGGAAGAAGCACCGGGGGTGCTGCTCTTCGCGAAACAAGAGTTCGGATACGCGCGAACTGAAGTTGGATCGCCCTGCGCGTCTGTGCAGCGTCGAACGCGTTTTTCCGTATTGGGTTCATGCGGAGCGCGCGTTCGAGCTGGAATGCGGAGTCTGTGCAATGACAAGAAAGATGAGGGGCTAAGGTGAAACGCTCACGTGGACGCGGCCGTAGAGGGCCGCCCAACAACCATGGCGGCCACAGCCACAACCGTGCCTTCGACAGTGCCGGGCCGGAAGTGAAAATTCGCGGGACCGCCGCGAACATTTACGAAAAATATCTCCAGCTCGCGCGCGATGCGGGCTTGGCCGGCGACCGCGTGGCGCAGGAGAACTATCTCCAGCACGCTGAGCACTACTATCGCATCATGATGGCCAATCAGGCGCAGTTGCAGGCGCAGGGCGGCTATCAGCAGCAGGGTCAGCCTCAGCAGGGTGGCCAGCAGGGCGCCTATCAGCAGCCACAGCAATATGGCGCCCAGGGTGGCCCGCCGAGTGACGGGCGCAATCCGAACATGCCGCCCTCTTATGGCCAGCCGCAGCAGGTACCCGGCAGCACTCCTTCCTTCAGCCTTGCAGACCAACAGGACGAAACCGAGGAAAACGACGCCGACGAGGCAACGGCGCACTAGCCCGGAGCCCCTTGTTCCTCCCCGAATAAGCGCCACATAAGGGTGGACGCGGGCGCCCACAACGGGCCCGCATTCCATTCGACGTTTGCCATGCGCCGGGCGCGGGCAGGCAAACGGGCGTAAGGAGCGGCGATATGGATTTGGAGAAATTCACCGAGCGGGCGCGCGGATTTTTGCAGGCTGCCCAGGCGCTGGCGCTGCGCTCCAATCATCAGCGCATTACCCCCGAACATGTCTTGAAGGCGCTCCTCGACGACGAGGAAGGATTGGCCGCGCGCTTGATCCAATCGGCTGGCGGCGGACCGGACGATGCCTTGCGCCAGACCGAAATGGCGCTGGCGAAGATGCCGCGTGTCGAAGGTGAGGGCGCGCAGGTCTATCTGGCACCGGAATCGGCAAGGCTTTTCGACTCTGCGCAAGAGATTGCGAAGAAAGCTGGCGACTCGTTCGTCACCGCCGAGAGACTGCTACTCGCCATCGCCATGCAATCGGGAACCGACGCCGCCAAGGCGCTGAAGGCCGCGGGCGCCACGCCACAAAATCTGAATGCAGCCGTCAACAATTTGCGCAAGGGCCGCACGGCCGACAGCGCGACCGCCGAAAACGCGTATGACGCGCTAAAGAAATATGCCCGCGATCTCACTGAGGCGGCACGCACTGGCAAGCTCGATCCCGTGATCGGCCGCGATGAGGAAATCCGCCGCACCATCCAGGTGCTGTCGCGGCGCACGAAGAACAATCCGGTGCTGATCGGCGAGCCGGGCGTCGGCAAGACGGCGATAGTCGAGGGCCTGGCGCTACGCATCGTCAATGGCGACGTGCCGGAAAGCTTGCGCGACAAGAAGCTGATGGCGCTCGACATGGGGGCGCTGATTGCGGGCGCCAAGTTCCGCGGCGAGTTCGAGGAACGCCTCAAAGCGGTGCTGTCGGAAATCACGGCCGCGGGCGGGCAGATCATTCTTTTCATCGATGAGATGCACACTCTTGTGGGCGCAGGCCGCGCCGAGGGCTCGATGGATGCGTCGAACCTACTCAAACCGGCGCTCGCGCGGGGCGAGCTGCACTGTGTAGGCGCCACCACGCTCGATGAATACCGCAAGCATGTTGAGAGGGACGCGGCTCTGGCGCGGCGCTTCCAGCCCGTGTTCTTTTCTGAGCATAATGTAGAAGCCACCG
>Ga0075301_1000035_pt1 | contig 28193 bp, 32 predicted proteins | sample Browns_TuleA_D1_FD_120053 | JGI IMG/M metagenome (GOLD analysis project Ga0075301, IMG submission 120053) | Natural and restored wetland microbial communities from the San Francisco Bay, California, USA, that impact long-term carbon... | ecosystem: Environmental > Terrestrial > Soil > Wetlands ... | reverse complement strand
GCCAGTGCTAACCCGATCCTCGCTTGTTTGGGGAAAACAAGACAAGCTTGAGTTGATGTAGGTTAGCGTTTTCCCCATTTAGATTTGAAGTCAGAAATATTCATTTAATATCGAACTAAAGGATTAATCTAACTTCACTATATAGAATTTTTTGTAGAATACTTGATTTTTTTCTAATTACTTCTGATTTTCTTCTATGCTCAATCCCTTTTCCTATATTCTGTCTATTGTTATTCCAACTTAACAAAACAAGCTACATCTCTTCCATCTTCTATACTATCTAGAGGTGGTTCTTCCTTACACTGTTCAATTGCATATGGGCATCTTGAACGAAACCTACATCCTTTAAACATATCAATATCTAGAGGGTCGTTAATTCGAATCTTTTTTTCCTTGTGAAGATTTTCTGGGTTGGGTTCTGATAATGCATCAATAAGTGCTTGTGTATAGGGATGTTTTGGATGTAACAAAACCTGGTCTATTCTGCCCATCTCTACTATCTTTCCTAAATACAAAATAGCTATTCGTTGTCCAAAATGTCTTGCAGTTGCTAAATCATGAGTGATGTAAATAAATGAGATACTGTATTTTTTTTGAAGAAATTCCATTAGCTCTAAGACTTCTGCACGAACTGATACATCAAGCATTGATACTGGTTCATCAGCAATTATGACTTTAGGTTTTAACACAAGAGCTCTTGCAAGAACTATTCTTTGGCGCTGCCCCCCAGATAACTCATGTGGATATTTTTTAGCAATCTCTTCTGCAGGCTCTAATCTTACTTCACGTAATGCATCTAGGATTCGTTTACGTCTCGCTTCTTTATTTCCAATTTTATGAATTTCAAGTGGTTCTAAAACAATGTCAAAAACTTTCATACGTGGATTAATAGAATCGTATGGGTCCTGATGTACCATCTGACATGACATTCTAATTTTTTCAAGACTTTTAGAATCGTTTCCAATCTCCTCTCCTTGAAATATTATTTTTCCTGAATTTGCTTCAATTGCCTTCATTACTAGTCTTGCAATAGTTGATTTTCCAGAACCAGATTCTCCCGCAAGAACAAAAACCTCCCCTTCTTCAAGGGAAAAAGAAACATCATCAACGGCCCGCACTATTGATGCCTTGGAGCTAAAAAATCCTTTTTTTACAAAATGTTTCGTGAGATGTTCTATCTTAAGAATATCGCTCATCAATATAGGATAAAGCATTTATGTATAAAAACCGGGTCGTAACGCAATTGAGTACAAAAACTCTCCAAAATTCATCCGTATACAGACATTTTGAAATAAATTCGAGACTACGCTATTTTAAACCCGCGTCTTCAAAATCTGAAAAAACATTTGCAAAAGAAATATCATATAGTCTAAATCAAAAAGAAAAATCAATTAACCCTAAATTTTTTTATGATATTAAAGGATCTACAATATTTGATAAAATATGTGAGCTACCTGAATACTATTTAACAAGAACTGAAACAGAACTTTTAAAAAAAATTGGAAGCGATCTTACAAAATTTATTTCTAAAGAAATTAGATTAGTTGAGCTTGGCAGCGGATCTGCTGTAAAAACTAGATTACTCTTAGACATTTTAACAAAAATTCAAAACAAAATAGAGTATTTTCCAATTGACATTTCTGATATCTTACAAGAAAGCTCACAGAAACTCTTAGAAGATTATGAGAACTTGTCAATTACTGGAATTATTGATTCATATGAAGGCGGTTTAGAATTTATCGAACAGTTTGACAATAAACCAAATCTGATTGTATTTTTAGGTTCTAGCTTTGGGAATTTTACTCCAGAATTAGGTTTTGAATTTTTACATAGAATTTCTTCTATTATGAAAAAAAATGATTTATTTTTTATTGGTCTTGATCTTGTCAAAGACAAAAAAGTATTAGAAAAAGCATATGATGACTCTGAAGGAGTAACGGCTACCTTTAATCTAAACTTGTTATCGAGAATCAATTATGAGTTAAATGCAGACTTTGATCTTTCGCGGTTTGTTCACCATGCAATTTACAATGAGAAAAAACAAAGAATTGAGATGTATTTACGTTCACTTGAAAAACAAACAGTAGAAATTAAAAAAGCAAATTTGTTAATAGATATTGAAAAAGATGAATTGATTCATACAGAGCATTCTCATAAATATTCCATTCCTCAAATTAAAGATATACTATTTAGAGCAGGGTTCAAGCTAGAAAATATCTGGCAAAATTCAAACAAACCTTATGCTCTGATTCTGGCTTCAAAATACTAGGCATCTTCAGCACATCTAAACCCAGAAAACATCCATCTTTCATCTAATCTGAAAAAGTTTCTATAACTTCCCCTGATTGACATTTGAGGGGTTCCAAATGATCCTCCTCGGAGAACCTTTTGGTTTGTAAACCACTTGTCATTATATTCTGAAAAACCTGTTTTGAATCCAGGGTACCCAACAAATTCAGACGCAGTCCATTCCCAAACATCTCCAATCATCTGATGACACCCATAGCTACTCTTACCATCTGGATACGATCCAATTTCAGAACAACTCCAAAGATAGGATTCTAACAGGTTTGCATTTTTTTGATTAGGGTTCTCATTGCCCCAAGGGAAAATTGTTTTTCGCATTTTTGTTTCGTTCCAACATGCTGCTTTTTCCCATTCTGCTTCCGTTGGTAATCTTTTTCCTGCCCATCTACAATATGCATCAGCTTCATAGAAACTAACATGACAAACAGGCTCATTTGGATTTATTTTTCGTTTACCAAGAAAATCCTGTTTCATCCATCTCCCATTTTCTTTTTCCCAATACATTGGAGACTGCCAATTATTTTTCTTTACTTTATCCCAACCATCAGATAACCAGTACTTATAATCTTCATATCCTCCATCCTCTATGAAACTTAAATATTGACCATTAGTAACAGGAAATTCATCAATCCTATAATCATTTAGGAAGACTTTATGTTCTGGTTGTTCAATGTCAAAAGAAAAACCATTTCCGTTGTATCCCATGGTGTATAGTCCTCCATTAATTGCTACAGACTTTGGTTCAACTTTAGATGGTGTTGGGGGATAATTTTTTTTCACTGGTCTATATTCATCCGCAAGTAAATGTTGTATGTCATATACAAGTAACTCTTGATGTTGGCATTCATGATGCATTCCAATTGTAAGTAGCTGTTCTGTCTTGCTTGGATTTGATCTAGTTTTAAGAAATTGTACTACACGTTGATTCACTATATCAAAATATTCAAAAACTTGTTCAACTGTGGGTCTGGACATTATTCCTCTTTTATCTTTATCATGTGGTTCTCCAAACTGATGATAATACGAATTTAGATATTCAGAAAATTCTTTTGAATAAAATTCATAGTCGGTGTTTAATTTGCTTAAAACAACCTCATAAATCCAACTAACATGTCCAAGGTGCCATTTTGGGGGGCTCATGTAATTAGCGGTCTGAACCACAAAATCGTCTTTTTCAAGGGTTTTTACTAATTCTAAAGTACGTGTTCGTGTCTCATTAAACGAATCCAATAGATTTTTTGATTCTGAGATCGTAGTCATGAATTATTTACGATCAAAACTAGGAGCGTTTTAAATTTTCTGCCAGATACTTGTTAGTATCCTCTTGCAAAAATTGGAATAACTGAACTTGATTTACCACAATAAACACATTTTGAATCTTGATTTTTTTCTTCAAAAGGAATTACTCTTATTTCAGCTCCTGTTTCATCCTTGATTTTTTCTTCGCAAATTTCATCACCACACCATGGAGCGTATATGAAACCACCTTTTTCTAATTCTGCTTTAAATTTTTTATAATCATTTACCGATATACTTTTTTCTTGAAGCATTTTTTTGGCAGCTTCAAACATTTCATTTTGAATTTTCTCCAATAATCCATTTATTTCCTCTTTAATTTTATCTATGGCAAGATCTGTTTTTTGTTGATTATGTCTTGTGGCAATTACCACTTTCTTCTTTGCAATATCTTTTGGACCAATTTCAATTCGTAAGGGAATCCCTTTGAGCTCCCAATCGTGAAATTTGAAACCTGGAGTTAATTCACTTCTTCTGTCCACATGAACACGGATTTTTTTGTCATGCAATATCTTTTTAATTTCATCTGCTTTTTCTAATACATTCTTAGTATCCTCTTCAGAATAATATATTGGAACGATTACAATTTGGATAGGTGAAACTTTTGGTGGCAAAACAAGTCCTTTGTTATCTCCATGTACCATTATCATTGCTCCAATTAGTCTCCATGATACCCCCCATGAAGTTTGCCATGCATAATTTTCAACATTGTCTTTGTCTGAAAACTTTACATCAAAAGGTTTTGCAAAGTTCTGTCCTAAGAAGTGAGATGTTCCCATTTGTAGTGCTTTACCGTCTGGCATTAGTGATTCCATTGTTGTTGTATAAACTGCCCCTACAAATTTTTCCTTTTCACTTTTTTTTCCAGCAATTACAGGAATTGCAAGTTCCTCTTCAACTGTTTTTTTATAAATATCTAAAATTTTCATTACCTCTTCTTCAGCCTCCTCAGAAGAACTATGAACTGTATGTCCTTCCTGCCACAAAAATTCTGAATTTCTAAGAAAAGGTTTTGTTGCTTTAATTTCTGCTCGTAATGCGGTATTCCAAAAATTAATTTTTAAAGGTAGATCACGCCAACTCTTAATCCATTTTGAATACATGGAATAAGCTAAAGTCTCAGAAGTTGGTCGTAAAGCAAGTCTATCTCCTATCTCATTATTTCCTGAATGTGTTACCCAAAATGCCTCCGGATTAAATCCTGCAAAATGCTTTTTTTCTTTACCTAAGAGTGATTCGGGAATTAGTACTGGTAAAAAACCATTTCTTATCCCTTCTTTTCTAAATTTTTCATCTAAAGCAGATCTTATTGATTCCCAAATAGAGTATCCATCAGGTCTAAGAACTATGAGCCCTTTAACAGGCGCATAATCCGCAAGTTCAGCCTTTAGTACAACTTGTGTATACCATTCACTAAAGTCATCATTTTTTGTAACAGTAATCCCAATTTCTTTACTCAATTTACCACTTCATGAAAATCAATACTAATGAGCTTTTCTTGTTTTAGAGTGAATCCCCTTTACAGAGAACCTTTCCCATTACCCTACTTTGAAAATTTGGGCAAACAAAACATTGGATAAAATGTATGTGATCTTTTAGAACTGGACAATCAACATACTCCATTTTCATTTTTTTAAGCATTTTTGGACTGACCCCTTTAAGCTTAAGCTTTCCTTTCTCATCCATCATTCCAGATTCTCTTAATTCCGCCTTTACATCCTCTGGGATTTTTTGGCGGTCTTCTGTAATTTTTATTTCTACTTCGTATTTGTGTTCTAGCTCTCCCATTCTGTAGTTAGTTACAATATTCGATTTATTAATAGCTGTTGGCGATCAAAAACTTGTTAAACTTTAATATATTCTCGTTTTAGTTCACAAACAGAAAGTAATTGTTAGTAATTTTTGATGTAGAAGGAGTGCTTTTTGATGCAGAATATCTGCCAATTCTGGCAGAAAAAGTAAACAAGGAAAAAGAAATTTGGGAAATAACAAAAAAAGGAATTCAAGGTGAGATTAATTGGGAAGACGGACTAAAAACCAGAGTTAATTTGCTAAAAGGCCTTGATTTTGCAACATGTCAAGAGGTAGCTAATTCTTTACCCATAATGACTGGGGCAAGAGAAACCTGTAGAGCTTTAAAGGCAGCAGGTTGGAGACTGATGGCAGTCTCAGGAGGATTTACTATAATGACTGACAGACTCAAAAAAGAATTAGATCTAGATTATATTTTCTCTAATGAATTGTTATTTAAAAATGGAAAACTTGATGATGTTAAAATTAATGTAGATTCTGATAAAGCAAAATCTGCCAGAATTAAAATAAAAGAATGGGGAGAAAAAAAAGAAGATATTGTAGTTGCAGTTGATGGTGCAAACGATGTTAAGCTTTTTGATATATGTGGATTGGGAATTGCTTACAGAGCCCAAGATTTAGTAAAGGACTTGGCAACAGTAACACTTGATGAAAAAAATCTTACAAAAATAATTGATATTATAAATGAACATTATCACCTTAAACTAGAATCTCCACCCCTAGCTTAAACCGTCTTTTTTTAAGTAACTAACATCCTTAAATGAAGAAGAAATCTCTATCTAAGTTAATGTCACTTGAAATTATTCCAATTCATATCAAAAAGGAAATAACCAGAGGTGATAAATTATCTGATCTAATTCTTTCTTCAACAAAACAAAAAATTCAAGATGGTGATATACTTGTAATTTCGCAGAAAATAATATCTAAACAAGAAGGCAGAATAATTAATCTTTCAGAAGTAATACCATCTAATCTTGCTTTAGGTCTTGGTGCAGAATACAACAAAGATCCAAAACTTATGGAAGTGATTCTTTCAGAATCAAAAAGAATTGTAAGAATGGAAAACGAAATAATTATTGTTGAAACAAATCATGGATTCATTTGTGCAAATGCAGGCGTAGATGAAAGTAATATTGAGCGTGGATATGCAACAATGTTACCTCTTGATTCTGATAAATCTGCATTACTCCTACAAAACCAAATTAGAGAAAAAACCAAGAAGAATATAGCTATTCTTGTTTCTGACACTTTTGGCAGACCTTTTAGAATGGGTCAAACAAATTGTGCGATTGGTGTTGCAGGGATGGATTCTATACTTGATTATCAAGGATCCAAAGATAGTTTTGGAAAAATATTACGAATTACAGCTATTGCTGTAGCTGATGAATTATGTTCTGCAGCAGAACTCGTGATGGGAAAGACACTAAATTGTCCCGTTGTCATTATTCGTAATTACAAGTACAAAGCATCAGATTCAAAAATTAATTCTATAGTCAGGCCTGAAAATGAGGATTTATTTCGATAATATTTTCAAATACCATTTAAGATAAGAATATAAAATCAATTAAAAAATGCATTTTGAAATTGTCTATTAGATCTGAATTACACTGTCATAATTTATTTTCCAATTTTCATTTAGGTAGGGAGGAACCTCCTTACGATTGTAACGTTACTATTAGAGACCAATTAGAGCGTGCAAATGATTTGAAACTTGAAGCATTGTTTGTAACAAATCATAATACCCTTGATGGATATTCTCAAATGCTAAAATATAGAAATGAACATAATAAATTCAAAAATATTCAAATTTATCCAGCAGAAGAAATAACTACTAACACTGGTGCACATGTATTAGCATATGGTATACATCAAGAAATTCCATCTGGTTTAATGTTAGAGGAGATAATAGACGAGATAAGTAATCAAGATGGGGTGTCCTCTGCCCCTCACCCATTTAGTTTAGTTGATGCTCTACGAGAAAAATCCAAGATTTGTGATATGATTGAAGTATTTAATAGTAATAATATCGACCAAATCTCAAACGTTAAAGCAAATCAATTTGCATTAGAAAATAAAATGACCCAAGTCTCAGGTAGTGATTCTCATGTTAGCTCAACTCTTGGAAGGTGTGTAAATGAAATTGAATCTGAGAACAACCTTGATGATATTTTATACGCCATGAAACATAATCAAATTAAAATTATCGATACCGGTTATACTCTACCAGCAGAAACTTTAGATCACATAAAATTCAAAATTAATAATTCTAAGGACTATATTTTTGATTATGTCAAAGCACATCATCCAAACGCTGTGGGATTATTTTCATTTTTACTCAAAATGTATGAACTTGATCAAGATAGTTACCTTTGGACAATTTTCTACAAATTCTGTCTTTATTTCCTAAAAAGAATCTCAAACAAAATAAATTATCAAAATCTTGATTCCAATTTTATGAATGAAAGAAATCCATTAGTAATTTTTAAAAAAGCATTTTGAGAATTTCTAATATTAGGTATTGCTAATTTTCTATTATAGATTGAAGTATCATTACAAAATTCCCAAATAGATTTTAATATGACAAAACACGGATCAATACTAGGTGACTTAAAATTTCAGATATAGAATCTATAAAACTAGATGCAGTTGGCTTGTTTTGCCCAGAACCAGTATTCCGTACAAAGATTGCCATTGAAAAAATGCAAGTAGGAGAAGTACTGACTGTACGTGCAGATGATCCAGCAGCTGAAGAAGATATCTCAAGATGGGTAAACAGAAATGGTCATGAGCTATTAAGTTTGAAAAAAAATGATAACATCATAGAGTTTACAATTAAAAAAGTGAAGTAACTAATGGCTACAAAAGTTGAAATTGATTTATCAATTCTAAATCGCATTGGAAATACTCCACTTGTAAAACTTGACTCTCTTTCAAATAATAATGTGATATATTTTGCAAAACTTGAAGGTCATAACCCCTTTGGTTCAGTCAAAGATAGAGCAGCATATTGGATGATTAAAGATGCAGAAGAACGAGGGATTTTGAAAAAAGGTCACAGCATTATAATCGAACCTACTTCCGGCAATACAGGTATTGCTTTAACAGGAATTGCTAAATTGTTAGGATATGGGGTAGAGATTGTCATCCCGGAAAAAGCAAGTAATGAAACCAAAAAAATTATTGAAACCCTTGGTGCAAAATTGTATGAAACAACTGACGATCTATGTCCCAAAGTAGGATCAGGTACTGATCAAAGTATTGCCTTGGCAACCTCAATCGCGTCTTCAAGACCAGAAACATATTATTCTCCAAATCAATATGCTAACGAAGCTAATTTTATGGGTCACTACAAAGGAACTGGTCCAGAAATATGGAAACAAACAGAAGGCAAGGTAACTCACTTTTTTACTGGAGTAGGTACTGGAGGTACCATTACTGGAATTGGAACATATCTCAAAGAGAAGAATCCCAATATTAAGATCATTGGATGTCAACCGCAACAAAATCACTTAATCCAAGGGTGGCGAAATTTTGAAGAATCAGCAAAGCCTGATTTATTTCTAAAACGAGAAAGTGTCGTGGATGATTGGGTATCGGTTACAAATGCTGAAGCATTTGGAGTAGTAAAAGAGGTATTTGAAAAGGATGGACTTCTGATTAGCCCATCATCGGCTGCAGTCTATGCTTCAATGAAAAAATATCCTATAGAGAAAGGATCTGTAGTAGGAATATTTGCAGATGACGGCAGAAAATTCAAAAGTATTTATTCAGAACAGAACATTATGACCGAAGAAGAATTCGACAAGGCATTAAAAAATGCAAAATATGTTTCAAAAATAGCTTACTAGTACTTCTCTTATCATCTTGTCTGAATTTTAGATACCATCGTATTTAGTGAAAATGGCTTTTGTAGTATCTCAACAGACTCCTTCAATATCCCTGGGGCTGTTAAGATAGAGCTAATGTTGTATGCTGAAGCAAAAATAATTCTCTGTTTAGGACATTTTTCTAAAATCTCTTTTGCTGCTTCAGCCCCACTTTTTTTTGGCATATTATTATCAATTAATACTACATCAAATGGGCCTAACTCTAGCGAATCAGGATTTAAAGTTAAAAACGCCTTATTGAATTTCTGTATGCATTCCTCCCCATCATGTGCAATGGTAACATTACACCCATTTTTTTCAAGTATGCGCTTATATTGTTGAATTGTAAAAATATTATCTTCAGCTACTAATACATTCAAATCAATATTCCTCATTTGTAATATTTCAAAAGAGAGTTTAACATAGAGTCTGTCTAAATCAAACGAACAGGTAAATAACTAATTTGTAGATAACTTGGGAGTAGTTTGAATTGGATCTTTGTTTAAGATAGGTATTGTAAACTCAAATGCTGCTCCTCCACCAAAATTATTTTTTGCTAATATTTTTCCGCCGTGAGATTCTATTATCCCTTTACACAGGAATAGCCCTAGTCCTGTTCCTGCATGTTCTTCATTAATAATACCTTTTGTTACAAATTTATCAAAAATTTTAGGTAAAATTTCTTTAGGAATACCCAAACCTGTATCTAACACTCTAACTTGGATTCTATTTTCATCTGGATACACATGAGTCTCTATAGTTATAGCTCCTTTTGGTGTAAATTTTATTGCATTATTTAGAAGATTCCTGAACACCTGGCCAATTCTGACCCTATCTACTTCAACTAGAACGTTTTCGTCAAGATTCTCTCTAATAATAATAGGCTTTTTGAGATTTATTTTTTGGGATTTAGTAATTTCCAAAATTATATCATTAATCGGAATTTTTTCTCGTTGTAATTCTAATCTATTATTTTCAATTCTAGTTACATCTAGAACAGCATTTGCCAAGTCTTGTAACTTATTTGCAAGCACTAATACTCCATTCCATGCTTCTTTTTGATCAATATCTCCTGATATTGCTAATTCAGCAAAACCTAATATTGGTTGTATTGGACTTTTTAGCTCATGAGAAGCTATACCAATAAACTCATCTTTCATTTTATCTAACTCCTTTAATTTTTTATTTGCAGTTTTTAATTCCATGGTTTTCAAATCAACCTCTTTTTTCAAATCACTATTTATTTGACTGATAAAGAATCCAAGTGTAGATGCAATTGCTCCAACAATTGTAATGATAATAATTTGTCCAATAAGTGAATCTCTCTCATTATTTTCAATCTGTCCTGTAGATTCATCTGTAAGAATTGATAATGAGGCTAAAGTTGAATCTACTTCAATTTCTAATTGGCTTTCAGTAGTTTTAATCTGTTCTAATAATAAATCATTATCTAAATCAAAAAATAATTCTCCTACAAGATTTTCATATTGATTATAAATTCTATCTATATTGGTTAATTTTTGATATAACATATCAAATTTCTCCACTGATTTTCCAGAAATTGCTATATCAGATCCAACATTTACAATGTTTTTACCTCTCTCTATATTGGATTCAATGGTTCTACCGCTTAACCAAAAAACTTCCTTTGTATTTTCTAATTCTTCAATGTTATCAGTTTTAGCAACTCTGATAATTTTTTCAAGACTTATCTCTTGATTTAATTTTTGAACTCTAATATCTGATACAATTTCGAACAGTGGAGAATATTGTTGAGATATTTCAATAATTTCATTGCTAACTTTAGACATCTGGAAAACACCAAACATCACAGTTATCCCTAAAAGTAGAATGATGATTCCAACTAATCCACCGATTTTAAAACTTGTTTTTGTATTCTTAAACAATTATCTACCCTTTCCTTGTCATTCCAATTAATATTGAAATTCTAAATTCAACATAACCTGATTTTTCCATATTGGATTAATTGCTAAACAACTAGTATCTGTAAATGTCTGATCAAAATGAACAGACAGGGATTAGTCAAAATTTTTTCTAGTTCTCTGATAAGAATTTATCAACTTCGATTGCTGCCATGCATCCAAAACCAGCTGCAGTGATTGCTTGACGGTATTTTCTATCATGAACATCTCCAGCAGCAAAGACTCCTGATACGCTGGTTTTTGTATTTTCTTTAAGAACAATATAGCCTTGTTTGTCCAACTCAATTTTATTTACAAAAAGTTTAGTGTTAGGAGTATGACCTATCGCCACAAAAATCCCTCCAACTTCAAGTGTTGTTTGTTCATTTGTTTTAGTATCTCTAAGAACAACTTTCTGTACTTTTCCATTTCCAATTATCTTTTCTACTATCTTATTCCAATGAAATTTGATCTTTTTATCTGCAAATGCTCTTTCTTGCATTACTTTACTTGCTCTAAGCTGCTCTCTTCTATGTACGAGATGAATAGTAGATGCAAATTTTGTAAGAAACGTCGCTTCTTCAATTGCCGAGTCTCCACCTCCAGCAACAACTAATTCCTGGTTTCTAAAAAATGGGCCATCACAAGTTGCACAATAAGATACTCCTTTGCCTGCATAGGTTGTTTCTCCTTCCAACCCAAGCTTTCTTGGATTGGCTCCCGTGCAAATTATTATCGCATCCCCTTCATATTCTTTAGATGCTGTTAACACTTTGAATGGTCTTTTTTTAAAATCCACGTTAACTACTTCATCATCAATAATAGTAGTGCCCATCCTTTCTGTCTGTTTTCTAATATTTATCATAAGATCAGGTCCCATAATTCCATTTTCAAAACCTGGATAGTTTTCTACATCCGTTGTATTCACGAGCTGTCCTCCTGGAAGTATACCTGAAAGAATTAGAGTATCATGTCTTGCACGTGAACAATAAATTCCAGCAGTATATCCAGCTGGTCCTGCTCCAATGATTATGACATCAAACTTTGTTTTCCCTCCTAAACCCTTATCATCTATCTGAGTTTTACCTTCAACACTTGACTGCATGAATTGAATTTTAAACTCATGAATTTAAATCAACCACCAAAATTATCAAGAATTTTTTGATGCTTTTTGCAAAGTTTACCAATTTCAATCTGTGAGTAGAGTAAATCCTTTTGCCAATGTGGATTAAACAGACGGCATTCCCTAAATTCACAAAATGGTTCTCCTGTCAGGTAATAGAATAATGCCTGCATGGCATACCCTTCAACTATTGTTGAAATACGCGTATCATGATATTCTAAATACTCCCCCTGATATTTTTTCAAAATAGATTCAATATTAAGTCCTTGAGCAATATTTGAAATCATTTCGATATAGTACTCTTTAGGTTTTGCAGGAGCTTCAATTATTCCCGTGATGGAAATTACAGAGGGGTTTGAACATATTATGGCTCTCCCATGATATCGAAAATCATTATAATCATATGTGCACATCAGTCTATTTGTAAAAATAAGGTGAAAAATATTTGTAAACTTTTCATCTTCAGAAACTAAATCAGAAAGAATTTTTTGAAATTCAAAACCATCATACATGATAATATTTTTTATTTTTGAAGAGTTTTGAAAACTGTTTTTTTCTAATTCAATCTCTTCTATACTTGGGGAATGAAACTCAAAGGGTTTTGTGGTGTTAAAGATTCTACACGATGCAAGTTGCTTAGCAGTAGTTTTTTTTACATTTGAGAAAAAATTTTTACGTATTTCTATATCTACCGAAAAGTTTTTTTTGATAAAACCTGCCAATTGTTTAATATTAATTTCTGGAACTGATGGCTCATCATACAGAAAAATTTTTGAAATCTTCAATAAATTATTTGAGATTAAGTTAGTTATCTTTCTAACTCTTTGATTTTAGCTGCAGTGACTTCTGCAGCTTTTTTGCCTGAATATAGCATAGACCCAAAAGTTGGCCCCATTCTTGCCAATCCATACGTCTCAGTCACAGACATACCTGCAACAACTAATCCTGGATAGACTTCTCCCGTTTTCTCAACTACATATTCTTCTCCTTGATCAACCCACATAGGATTCATGCCCTTCCATTCTACAAGCTTTCTATCTACAAGACGTTTTACTGCTACCGAATCGTGACCTGATGAATCAATTACCATTTTTGATTCTAATGCAATTGGATCTACACATGTGATGTTTCGCGGTAATGCGGATACCGGCATCCAGTTTACTACAACTCCAGCTACTCGACCATTCTTCAAAACCAAATCATCAAATTTTGTTAAATTTAGAAACTTTACTCCTGCATCACATGCTGCAGCAATCAATTTAGAAACAGCATGTGGACCTGGGGTGAGATACAATCCATTTGCTACTTTCTTATACGGGATCCCCAATTCATCCCAAATTTTTTGAGCGGGTTCTCTTACAGTAACAGGATTCATCATGTATCCACCTAACCAATATCCACCACCGAGGTAGTTGTTTTGTTCAATTATCAAAACTTTAAAACCCATACTTGATAACTCCCGTCCTGCAGTTAGACCAGCTGGTCCAGCACCAATTATAATTACATCAGATTCGGCTCTATCCATTAAAACTGAATGAAATTCATCTGCAATTGCTTTAGTGATATCCACCTCTTTTACATCTGTAAAAATTTTTTCTGGCCTTTCTTTGTTAACTGCTTCTTGCATGCACTAATCCATAATAAAACCCATTAATAGTTTCCTCGTATTTGGCAAAATCTTATTAAACTTAGTTACAAAAATAGAAATTTTTTCTTTTTTTCAATTTCAATTTTTTTAGGTGGATTACTAAACTCCCTTTTTCTATACCTCAATAGATCTTTTGCCAAATCTTTTTTCAATTGGCTTTCACTATTTTGTTTTATTTGTTTATCATACATCTTGTGTAAACAATTATTACAAATTCTATCAGCTACCCCCATTCCTTCCGGAGGTGTAATTCCAATTATTTTAAATCTTGATCTAGTTGTTTTCATACTTCCAGGTCGAAAAATTTGTTTACATAGAAAACATACATTATCCATAAACAATTATCGTTAATCTACTAAAAAAACATACATGTAAACTAATTGGTTTACCCTATTAGTATTAGCTAATTTACAGGATTTCAAATATTTCTATGAATTCTATGACTATGGAAAAACTATCAAGTGGCAAGATATGACTGTCATGTAGTAAAATTCCGTTAAAATTCCTACTCTCAAAAATTTATATCTAAACTCAAAGAACCTTTTTTTAACATTGACAATAACAAATCTAAAACAAGCTAGCTCTGATTCTAAATTGCCTAGAATAAACTGGGCAAAAATCGAAGAAGCTGACAATTTTGCAAAGACTGTAAAACTATATCGACAAGGAAAAATTGATCATGATACTTTTCGACGTTTTAGGCTTCAACACGGTGCATATGGTACAAGAATGACTGATGATTATGCAATGGTTAGAATTAAAATACCAGCTGGGGAAATTTATCCAAATCAATTAGAAAAAATAGCTCAACTTAGTGAGACATTCTCCATAGGAAGCGCTCATATTTCTACAAGACAAAATATCCAACTTCATTGGGTAGTTTTAGAAGATGTTTCAGAAATTATGCGTAGCTTGACCGAAGTTGGTTTAACATCACGTGAAGCATGTGGAAATACTGTTCGAAATATTATGTGTAGTCCTCTTGCTGGTGTCTGTAGCGCTGAAGCATTCGATGTTACTCCGTATGCTATAGCTACCGCTAAGTTCCTTTTAAGAAATCCATTAAACCAAAATCTTCCAAGGAAATTTAAATTCAATTTTACATGTTGTGAAAAACATGGAATGGCAAGAATTGTTGATGTAGGGTTAATACCTCAAATAAGGGAAATAGACGGAACGAAACAACATGGTTTTAAGATCTTCTTGGGTGGTGGTCTTGGAAACAAATCATTTGTTGGACATCAATTAGAAGATTTTACTTCTGAAGATGATGTGTTATACACTTCTATTGCAGTTCTCAGAATATTTGATAGACTGGGTAATAGGAAAAATATGGCAAGAAATCGAATGAGATATTTAGTAGACGAGATGGGATGGGAAAAATTCCAAAACTTAGTGTTAAAAGAAAGAGCAATTGTAAGAGCTACGCAATCAGTAATTGTAAAACTTGATGTAGATAATACTCCCATTGAAATTAAAAGGCCTATAGTTGTATCTGATACTAATGGAAAACCAAACCAAGAGGGATATTCTCGTTGGATTAAAACTTCTACATTCAAACAAAAACAGGATGGATATAGTTCAGTTTTCATTAACTTAGAAGCCGGCGATATAACTTCCAGTCATCTTTATGCCCTCGCAAAAATCTGTAGAGAGTTTTCAGCAGAGGGTTTTGCTAGAAATGGATTTTCTCAGGATATTGTATTCAGATGGATCCATGAAAGTGATTTGCCTAGATTATATTCTCGTTTAATTGAAGTGGGATTAGCAAACCCTGGTTCTCTTACAATGGCGTCACCTATAGGATGTTCGGGAACCACTTCGTGTAATTTGGCACTTACGAATTCTCACAGACTTGCCAAGGAGATTCAAAGAAAGTTTCTTGAATTAAAACTGGATGAAGATGATGATTTGAGAGATTCAACAATTAAGATTAGTGGATGCCCTAATTCTTGTGGCCAACATGAAATCGCTACCATTGGATTTTACGGAGGTGGTGGTCGAGTTGGTAAAGACATGTACCCACTTTATCAGATGTCTCTAGGTGGACGTTCTGATGGGGATGCTATGTTAGGGATAAACTGTATGCGCGTTCCAGCTAAAAGGATAATTCCAGTAATTCTAAAAATAATTGAATTGTTTAAGCAAAACAAAACATCTGGGGATACACTTTCATCATGGATTACTAGAATTGTTAGAGGTAATGAAAATTCTGAAATAAAAACTGTGAATGATTTAAAACAAATTCTGTCTCCTCACATACTGCCTCCAACAAAAGAAGAAGACGTAGATTTCTATTTGGATTATGGCAGTGATACAAACTATCACACAATCACTGGAAAGGGTGAATGTGCTGCTTGAGTAAAGAAAAAACAATGCGCGTTACTACTGATGTAGATACACTTCGTTCTGAGATACGCGATAAGACTGTTAGAGTAATTGATGTCAGAAGAGAAGAGGATTATAAAAAAAACCACATACCAACATCAGTAAATTTGCCTCTGGCAACTCTATTATCAGACGATACACCAGAACGGGTAGTTAAACTCATTAACAATCTTGGAATCGATGATGAAACATCAGTAGTAGTTTATGATGATACATTTGGAGCTTTAGCATCTAGGGTTGCATGGACATTAGAATATCTAGGTCACAGTGATGTTTCTCTACTTGAATTGACCTATGGACAATGGAATTCTCTGGGGCTTGAAACCGATACTAAAGTGCCATCCATAACATCAAAAAATCACTCTATAAAACTTCATCCAGAAATAATGGCAACTGCTGATTATCTTGAAAAGGCTAAAGAAAAAAAAGATGTCATTTTATTAGATAATCGAGAAAGGTTAAATTTCTTAGAACAACATATTCCTGGGGCAATAAATATTCCATACAGAACTCTTGGTACGTCAGAAAAAATTTTACGTTCAAAAGAAGAAATGAGAAGACTGTTGGAAAATAGAGGAATAAAACAAGATGCTGAAATAATAACATACTGTGGAAGTGTTGGCACGCTCTCTGGGTTAGCGTATTATGGCTTAAAATCCATTAACCTCTCAAACGTGAAGTTATATGTTCGCTCGTTTAAGGAATGGAAAAATCTGAAAAAACCAATTGATAAACAAGAAAACGCTCACTATTGGGATCTTTCTGCTGAATAAATTTCAAAATTTAGTTCTGGGCTACTTCACTACGTAATTTTTGGGTTATAGTAGCTTCAATATTATCAAAAACATCTAACATTTTCTTCTTATTTTCATGTAAATAATCTATACCCCTATCCTTGAGTCTTATCTTCCATAGTCTAATTTCTCTATGACTTTCAAAAAATTGGTCTATCATTTGTTGACCAAATTTTGATGAATCAATAAACAAATCAAAATTTTCAATTGTTTTTTCAATATTTTCTTCCTCTATTGTTGATTTGATAGTTTGAATCGCTTGACTGATTTCTTTTAGATTTTTTATTGTTGGTGGTAATCGTTTTTGTGTTGTTCCAAGTAATCCTCTCTTTTCTACCCCAATTTTTTTTGCCATTTCTGGGGCAAGATCATATGTGTCTATTTTACTAAATCCTTGTTGTTTTTGATGTTTAACAACAATCCCTTTCTCAATTAGTTTTGAAAGTGCATCTAGTGCATCATCTTTGTCAAGGAAAGTAGTCCAAACCATGGCGCCAATTGTATGATATCCTTGTCTGATAGACTCTAAAACAACAATCTCAACAATTCGTTTAAAACCTTCTTCAACACGTACATTTACAAAATCTTTATCCTTAACAGCTCTTTTTGCATTTTTTACATCAATCTCTATTGCTCGCTTTAATGCCTCTAACGACTCAGGTATTTGATTCAAAAGAGATAGAAAGCATGCCTTGTTATACCATGCCATACCAAATGTTGGTTCAGATTCAATTGATTTTTCTACAGAGTCAAGTGCCTTTGAATAGTTTTTTTGTTCATAGTGCACCAATGCTTTTAAATTCCAAGCTTCTGCATTTGTTACATCAATATCTAATATCTTATCGTAAACTCTCAAAGCATCTGAATGTTCATCTAAATGAAATCTTGCATAACCTAATTTCAAAAGGGCATCGACATTATCTGGATCTATTCTCAAAACTTGTTCAAAGACTTGAGCAGCATCCTCAAGCCTTTCATCAGCCATTAAATTAACACCTTTTTTGAAAAGTTTATTTCTATTATAATCCGCATCAGTAAGACTGGTTTCTTCTTTTTTTTCTTCTGGTTTCTTTTTGAAGGGTTTCTTCATGATAATTACTTTAACGATTTTTATCTAGATAAATACTATCCCTAAGATTTTCCTAGTTATGCTATGAATTACCTAGTTTTCAAATGGTAAATACAAAAATACTTCATAATTCCACCTTCGGTAGTGTCTACTAGCCCTAAAATCGAGATTCAAGGAACTTCTCCTTTCAAACTACCTTCAGGGGTTTTTGAGGTTCAAATAGCAATTTCAGATAAAAAACCTTCTGAAAAAAGTCTAATGGAAAAAAATTTTCCAACTCTATGGAAAGCCGATTTTCATTTAAAAGTACAAGACAGAAAATTTACTGAAATTTTAGGAAGTGACGAAAACCCATTACCGCAATCCGTATTAGATGCAGATTCTGTATGGGTGATAGTTTCTGATCAGTTTTCTTCATTAAATTCAGTCTTTGATGTACAAATTTCTAAAACCTCCACTCATAAACCTACAAAAACTAAGATTGAAACTCCTACTAGAGAACCTGAGCCGCAAACTCCTCCAAAAATTCAAAAAGAAATGGAATCCCATAGGAATGAATATGGTACTACAATAGAACGTAGTTCTCGTGTAGCAGTTGGCCCCGTTGGGGATAAAGGGAGAACTGGTCCTCCTGGTCCTCAGGGTGATAAAGGTCCTCCAGGTCCAGAAGGTCCACCTGGTGACAAAGGAGATACAGGTCCACCTGGTGACAAAGGCGACAAAGGTCCTACAGGACCTAGAGGTGATAAAGGAGAGAAGGGGCTAACTGGTGATAAGGGAGATAAAGGAGATAAAGGACCTCCAGGTTTTAGCGGTGAGAAAGGTGACAAAGGCGCACATGGTCCTCCAGGTGACAAAGGAGATAAGGGTCCTACAGGGGAACGGGGGCCCAGGGGTCCATCTGGAGATAAAGGTGCAACAGGGGAACCAGGTGCTAAAGGTGATAAAGGAATCACAGGTGATTCTGGACCAGAAGGAGATAAAGGAACTCAAGGTCCTCAAGGAAAACCTGGCGATAAAGGATTAACCGGAGTTCCTGGATCTCCAGGAGATAAAGGTGATAAAGGCCCCCAAGGTCCTCAAGGAGAAAAAGGTCTTACAGGTCCATCAGGTCCACCAGGAGAAAAAGGTCCTGTGGGTCCACAGGGACCACAAGGTCCAAGAGGACAAGCAGGTCCACCAGGAGAAAAAGGTCCGATAGGTCCTCAAGGAATACAAGGTCCACAAGGAGAACGTGGTCCGACAGGTTCTCCAGGTCCACAAGGTGAACAGGGTACAAGGGGAGAACAAGGTCCGCCAGGTGCGATAGGTCCTAGAGGGCCTCCAGGTCCACCAGGAGAAAAAGGTGCTGCTGGAATGTCAGAGGAAAATAAAATCTTGTTTAAGGAACTATTACAAATACTGACTTCAAAAAACATCATAACCACACAAGAACAAATCAAATTGATGAGTTACCTGTATTAGTAATAAATTCAAATATGATTAAAAACTGAGTAATGTTTGATGAGTCAAAAACCAAATAAAATTGAATTTAAAATGCTGGATTTCCAAAGATTAGAAAATGAATTTGTATCCTTTAAACTTGAAGATGGTACAATTGTTAAAGTTAAAGTTGATTTAGATCGAGTAGGAATTGCTACTAACTATAATAATCCTGATGGAACCCCTCACTATGCCATCAATACCTCTGTAAAATTATCAATAATCCCAAACGATAGAAAATTCTCCGTCGAGAAAACCTCGATAAAAGGGACCCAATCTTCTCCACCTTCGCAAATGTTCAGTTGATTGTACGTAGATTAAACAACTTAGCATAGTATTTTAGCATAAAGATAGGAAAATAGGGCCTAACTTCAAACTCTGACAATTTGATTACAACTAATTATTTTTTGATTTTTGTTATAATTCAAATTAATATACACTTTCAGCTGATGGCCGTCTACCTTGTAACCATACAGTATGTCCACAAATTGTACATTTGTATTGTCTTCTCCTTTTATAAGTTGGAATTTTTGGTTGAAAAATTATTTCTTGCTTGGTTTTAGCAATACAAAAATTACACCATCTGTGCTCAAAATCTTTTTTCAAACTATCATCATTTTTGTTCATGAATCTTCCTACAAGTCACGAGTTTTAATTATAGTCAATACATCTTCATCTTCTAATACATGATTAATCCCAACTCTTTGACCCCCAAATTTCACACTTTTTCCCCATACCATTGCATATCTGAACTGTTTTTTCATATTGCGATGTAGTTTGTTACAAATATCCAGTACTGTGGATCCCTCTCTTGCAATTAATGGCTCTTTGAAATCAGTATCTCCACCTTTTGGCTTCATGTATATTCTCATGAATTTTAGTTTCTCGTATATCTTCTCTTTGAGAACATCAATATTTTTGTTTGAATCCGCAGATACTGTGATGAATTCTGATTTGATTTTTGATTTTAAATCATTTAGAAATTCATCATCTACCAAGTCTATTTTGTTAATTAATGTCAGAGAATCAGCATAAGTTTTACTACCAGATAAAAAATCCACAATTTGATCAGACTCTACATCTTCTCTTATCACAACTCTTGCACTAGTTATTCCATAAACATGAAGGATATCTTTTAGAAGTTTTTCAGATATTTTTGTTAATTTTACTTGTTGCGCTATTGAAATTCCACCAATTCCACTTTGTTCTATAATGATATTTGGGGGCTTTTGATTTAATCTGATTCCAATATTAGCCAACTCTGTAACAAGAACGTCTTCGTGATATGGTTGAAATACATCTAAAACCAGTAATACTAAATCTGCATTTCTTGCAACAGAAAGAACTCTCTTACCAAGCCCTTTGCCAGTTGATGCACCTTTAATTATTCCAGGCAAATCTAAAATCTGAATTTTTGCGCCTCTATAATTTAACATGCCAGGAACAACTGTGAGTGTGGTGAATTGAAATGCACCTACAGATGATTTGGCAGAAGTTAATTTATTAAGTAAAGTAGATTTTCCAACGCTTGGTAAACCAATTAAGACAACTGTTGCATCTCCAGCTCTTCTTACATCAAAACCATCCGAAACACTACCTTTCTTTGATCTTGTCTCTTGCTCTCGTTTTAATTTTGCAATTTTAGCTCTTAGTAGACCAAGATGATGTTCAGTTGCTTTGTTTACTTGTGTTCTTCCCATCTCATCTTGGATGGCCTTTATTTTTTCAGGAATTCCCAATTATCTCAACCCATGTTCGGATTTTCTAAATAAAATCTTATTATTTTTTTTAATCAATTGGATTCTAGTAATGGGTATAATTTCAAAATTATTTGATTCCTTGATAAAGTCAGGCAATGTCATTTCTCTCATAGTATCTAAATCCCTGTAAAATACCCTGTATAACATTGGGTTATCTGCAAATTTTGCTTTACTAAAAATCTCCTCAATTATTCCTTTTTTAGTCATACTGATATTATTTTAATCAATCCCACTAATCTATTTTCATATGTAGTTCAAAGATGATTTTTTGATGACGTAGCAATTATTATCAGGCTTGTAATATGAGATTTATTGAAACAAAAAACATTTGCAGTTGACATTGATGGGACTATTACAGAAAATGGGGTAGGAAGAATTAATCTTGATGCATTAAGTGCCTTACGTCATTTGAAAAAAATCGGTCATAACGTAATTTTTGTATCAGGACGATCTTCAGTTGAAGGATATTTGTTATCAATTTTTGGTGGTACAACTCCTATCGCTGTGGGAGAAAACGGTGGCTGTATTACCTCTGGACCTAATGATCATAAATTATTAGGAAATAAAAAAGAGTGTTTTCAAGCATTTGAATTATTAAAAAAAAATATTGATAACGTGAATGAAAAACCTGTTTTCCCTCGTATGACTGAAGTTGTACTTGAAAGATCATTTGACATAGAATATGCAAATAATTTTGTGAATGAAAATAATTTACCTGTAATACTCTCTGATAGTCAGTATGCTTTTCATATCAATTCAAAAGGAATCGACAAAGCCAGAGGCTTTAAAGAGGTAATGAAAATGTTATCCGTGGCTCACGATGATGTGATTGCTGTTGGGGATAGTGCTACTGATATCCCTCTATTTAAAATAGCAAAAATTAGCATAGCGCTTGGAAATTCTTCAGAGTTTGTTCAGTCCCAAGCAAGCTTTAGTGTTTCAGGTAAATCTGGAGATGGTCTAATTGAGGCACTTGATAAATTAGCTCCAAAACTATTAGAGGATTAGGCAATGACCTTTAAAATTTTAATCGAAGAAATTCACTTAAATATTCAAAAAATTATTGACGAGCTTGAGCTTCCACAAATCCCCTTTGTTGTAGAACCTGCGAAATTAAACTTTGGAGATGTTACATGTAATGTATCATTCTTACTTGCTAAACATCTTAAAAAATCTCCATTTGAGGTAGCAAAAATAATCTCAGAAAAATATCTCCCATATGTTGGAAAAATCATTAAAAAAGTGGATGCTCATCAGTCTGGCTACATTAACTTTTTTGCAAATTATTCACAACTTAATGGAATTATTCTAAAATCCTCTATAAAAGATAATTATGGATTTTTGGATCTTGGTAAAAAATCAAGTATCATAGTAGAGCATACAAGTGTTAATCCCAATAAAGCGTTGCATATAGGACATGTTAGAAACATTATCCTTGGTGATACTATTGTAAGGATTCTTCGGCAGACTAACTATGATGTTAAGGTTCTCAATTACGTTGATGATTCAGGATTACAAGTAGCTGATATAATTCTCGGCTTCAAATATTGTGGATTTTCAGAAAATCCTCCAACAGGTCAAAAATTTGATCAGTATTGTGGAGATGTTGTGTATGTAAAGACAACTGAACAGTATACCTCAAATCCAGAACTAGAAGTAACCAGAAAAAAAATCCTACAATATTTAGAAGATGAAAAATCAGATATTGCTAAATTTGCAGAAAAGATAACAAAAAAAGTTCTATCTGAACAACTAAAAACATGTTGGAGATTATCTGTCTTTTATGACTGCCTTAATTTTGAATCTCAAATAATTCGCTCGGGATTATGGAAACAGATTTTTGAAAAAATGAAAGATATGAAATTAACTCATCTTGAAAAAGGAGGAAAAAATGATAAGTGTTGGATAATAAAAGGGGAAAAAAATGAAGAAGATAAGGTTCTAGTTAGAAGTAATGGAACCGCGACATACATTGCAAAAGATATTCCATATGCAGCATGGAAATTAGGATTGCTTTCAGATCCCTTCTATTATACACAATACACAACTCAAGAAAATGGAAAAATTCTATGGCAAACAACTCTTGTTAAAAACACAGAATCCAAACAAGACTTTACTGCAGACAAAGTGATCACCATTATAGATTCTAGGCAATCCAGACTACAGAAAATAATCACTAATTTAATGTCTAAATTTAAGGCAGATGAAAAAGCATATGTTCATCTTGGTTACGAATCAGTTACTTTAAGCTCTCCTACTGCAAAAACTCTGGGAATTGATACTCAAGGTAAAACTGCCCAAATGTCAGGAAGAAAGGGGCTTTATGTTAATGCAGATTCTGTTATTGATTTACTTGAAGAAAAAACGTTTGAGGAAACTAAAAAAAGAAATCCAGAACTAGATGAAAAAATTTTAGAAAAAATAGCACATGATGTAGCAATTGGAACCATTCGATATGAGATGATAAAACAGGATTTAGATAAAATAATTACATTTGATTTATCAAAATCAATGAGTTTGGAAGGTGATACTGCTCCATACATACAATATACTCACGCAAGAGCCTCAAGAATTTTAGAAAAAGCAGGATTCGAACCTAATTTTGATGTTTCATTTGAATTATTAGAAAATGAATTTGAAATTGAACTCATTAAACAGATAGGAAAATTTGATTTACAGATTGTAGATGCAGCAAATAATTTTTCACCAAAAGTAATTGCTAGGTATTGTTATATTTTAGCTGGGACATTTAATGCATTTTATGAGCACGTAAAAGTTCTTGATGATAAAAACAAATCTCTAATTAATGAAAGATTATGTCTGGTAAGTTCCTTTAAATCAACTATTCGTAATGCTTTAGGTCTTCTAGGTATCTCATCCCCTAGTATGATGTAATCAAACCAATGCCTTCTTGTTCATAGGTAGGTATGTTCATGCCGGACATACAAGAGGATATTATCAAAATTACTCATGATTATTATCATGGTTTCCAGAAGCAATAATGCCATTTTGGTAGATGGTCCTAATTATTCAAAACTCTGTGCTTTTTGTGGTTCAGATTTGGATATGGAAGAAGGAGTTATGATTTACGATAAAAATTGGTATCATAATACATGCTGGAATTCTTTTGAAACACAAAAAGAGGTAATTAGAAATGACTAGTGTAATTGTTGTTGACGATGATAGAGATACAGTGGAAGTTTTTTGTGAATATCTTGCGATAAAAGATATCAAAGTTTTAGGAAGAGGATATGATGGAAAAACTGCAGTTGAATTATATAAAAAACTAAAGCCAGATGTAGTGCTTTTAGATGTAATGATGCCTGATTATGATGGATTTTATGGTTTGGAACATATTAGAAAAATAGATCCATCTGCCAAGATAATTATGGTTACTGCTGATTTGACATCTGATACTGAAAAAAAATTGGTTGAACTAAAAGCATCCGCAATGATCTATAAGCCATATGAAATTGATAGTGTCATTGAAACAATAGAGAGAGTCAATAAGGAAAACGTTGTTTTATCGACAACTACTCCAAATTAGAATTTTTATTAAAAAATTCCTAAATACTTAATATTTTAATATAATTATTGATAACTATGAAGATTTTAATCGCTGAAGATGAAGAAGATCTATTATCTCAATACAAAGAATTTCTAGAAAAAAATAATCATTCTGTAATAATTACAAATGATGGTAACAAATGTCTGTCTGCATATCGTAAAGAATATGAAAGATGGTTTGAACAAAAAAATGATGAATCAAGTTCTGATTCTCCCTTTGATGTTGTAATACTTGACTACCAAATGCCAAAAAAGAATGGTATGGATGTAGCAACTGAAATACTCTCAATTGTTCCAAAACAACGAATAATATTTGCGTCTGCTTTTGTAGAAAATACTCTTAAAGACTCAATTAAAAGTTTGAAACAAATTATAGAATTAATGCAAAAGCCTTTTTCATTACAAATGTTATTAGATACAATAGAAGATAAGGAAATTTATTATGAATTAGAAAAATTAAATGTTGATATTAAAAATTTAAAGGAGTTAGAACCAACCCATGCCCAAGTAAGAGATTATCTAGATGCATTAAAAAAAATTCAAAAAGGAAGAACCTTCTAAAAAACTAATACATCGGCATATTGAAGAATTATTAGAATTTCTTAAAACTAATAGGTATAGTTATTCAAACATGCAGTAGCTTATTATTTAAAAAAATTGAGACCTAATTTATGAATAAAATAAAACAAGATTCCTACGTATTGTTTTATTTTAACAGCACAAAAAAATGGCTTGCAAAAATATCAAAGGAAACAGAACTTCATACCCATATTGGAGTATTACGTCATTCTGATGCAATAGGTAAAGAATATGGCTCTAAACTTGTGACTAATAAAGACAAGTACGTCTATCTGCTTGAACCAACAATGCATGATTTTATTATGAAAATTCAACATGGTACTCAAATTGTATATCCAAAAGATTTGGGATATATTGCAGCTAGAGCAGGACTTGAAAGCGGTCAAAAGGTTGTAGAGATAGGTACTGGAAGCGGTTCACTTACCTCTTTTGTTGCAAGTATTGTAAAGCCCAACGGGCATGTTTACACATTCGATGTTGATTCAGGATTTATGAAGATAGCTCAAAAAAATATAGAAAAAATGAATTTAATGAAATATGTTACAATGAAAAAATTAGATCTTAAAGTAGCAAAGAGGATGCCAGTATCCAATGCAGATCTTGTATTAATTGATCTTGGAGATCCTTGGACAGTAATTCCACAAGCTAGAAAAATGTTGAAAGGTAGCGGTGGATTGTTTGCAATATGCCCAACAATGAATCAACTTGAAAAACTCACAGCTTCATTAATTCAAAATGAATTTACAGATATTGAATGTACCGAACACATTTTACGTACAATTGAAGCAAGAGAAGGAAAAACAAGACACTCTTTCCAGGGCATTGGTCATACTACTTATCTAGCTTATGCAAGAAAAGCTTTTTTTGAAAGGGGAAAATTACAAAAAATAATACATAAACCCGTTATATCAAAAACAAAATGATTTCTATATGTGAAATCACTTTCTAAAAATGATTCAAAACACTCATTTTTATTTTTAGGTTAAACAAGGTCTGTACGATTCAAACAAACATATCCTAATAGCAATTAAAGACGTTAATTTTTTGACTAAGATTGTCAACATATAAACTAGATAAGGCAGTTTCTGCAGAAGATAGCACATCGCTAGATAAAAAAATTGAAACTCTAGTTCGAGCAAAAGAGAAAATCGAAAAAAGAGGACACTCTTCATTTGTAGAGCCTATTACTAAAGAGGATCTAGCAAAACTAAACTTTCCAGAGGATCTCATAAAACTTAAAGCAATTCAAAGAGAAAGACTACTTGAAGATATATCAAACATACTAAATGAAAAAATAAAAGAACTCGAACAAAAGGAAAAAGAAAGTAAACAGAAAGAGCAGGTTTTATCTGAATTAACAGCTGCTTTAGATATTAAAGTAAATCAATTGGAATCTATTAATGCCCAACTTCAAGTAGAAAAGAAACATTCTGAGGAACTTAATCAGAGTTTAAAGATAGCATTAAAAAAATTAAGCGAAGCTGAAATTCAACTGAAGATTGAAAGAGATTGGTTAGCAGAGCAAGTTGAGAAAAAATCCATAGAAGTTTTAAAAACCATTGATCAGCTGATAAAGGCAGAAAATGCCAAAAGTTCGAGTTCTTAAACAATTTTTGTAAAGAGACTATTTATTCATCTAAAAAAATAAAAACCTGTTGGTAACAAAAATTCTTGAATCAAAAATAGTTAAAAAATTCATTCCTGAAAGAAAGATAAAATCAAGAAAGGGAGACAACGGCACAGTTTTAGTTGTTGGCGGAAGTTACATCTATCATGGAGCCCCCATACTCTCTTCATTGGCGGCATTACGTTCAGGAACAGATCTTGTTTATACAAGTGTACCAAAAATTAACGCACAATCTACACGGGCTATTTCTGCAAATCTAATTGTATTACCCCTTGTTGATTCAAAACTTACTAGGGGAGCTGCCAACAAACTTTTAGGGCAAATTCCGCATGGTTTGGATTCAGCTACAATTGGAATGGGATTAGCAATCAAAGATATTGAATCACTTAAAACATTATTAAAACCACTTTTAGACCTTGACGTTAGACTATCCCTTGATGCAAGTGCTCTAGTAAGCGACATATTGCCTTTACTTGGAAATAAAAATGTGGTTGTAACTCCACATGCAGGCGAATTTAAAAGATTGTTTGGAGAAATTCCACCAAATTCAATCAAAGAAAGAACAACAGTGGTTGAAAAATATGCAAAAAAAAATTCTATTACAGTTCTTCTGAAGGGGCCCACTGACGTTATATCAGATGGGCACAAAACATTTCTAAATCCAAAGAGTATCCCTGCAATGACTGTAGGTGGAACCGGTGATGTGCTATCTGGCATTGTCGCTTCTTTTCTAGCTAGAAACAGAAATACATTAGAATCAGCATCTGCAGCTGCTTTTGTAAATGGTTTGGCTGGTAAATTAGTTCAACGAAAGTACGGATTACATATGGTTGCAACTGATCTAGTTGAGGTTTTGCCGTCAGTACTCAAACCTTATGATCGTGTCAGGTGATTAACCTGAAGAAAGTTCTCCAATTCGTTGATAATAATATGAATGGGATTATTTCACAACT
>Ga0075301_1000034_pt1 | contig 29152 bp, 29 predicted proteins | sample Browns_TuleA_D1_FD_120053 | JGI IMG/M metagenome (GOLD analysis project Ga0075301, IMG submission 120053) | Natural and restored wetland microbial communities from the San Francisco Bay, California, USA, that impact long-term carbon... | ecosystem: Environmental > Terrestrial > Soil > Wetlands ... | reverse complement strand
CCTTGCAAATGTTAGGTGAAACTGATGAGAAAAAAATTAAAATTATTGAAGAGTTAACAAAGGCGGTAGTGGAAAAAATTGTTTCTGTACCTGTTAATAATCCAAAAAAAGCATCAGATCAAAAATAACCTTTAATTTTAGAAACTGCATAAAAATTATTTTATTGAATTATAAAGTGATCATCCATATGATTCGTACTTTACTTCAAAACTTCCATCTTTACGTTTATCATGTTCTGTGACAAAGCCTCTTGTATTCATAACATCCATTACTCCATCAATTGTTCCTTGATATCCACAAATGTAGATAATTGTATTATCTTTAGTTAGTTCCTCTCCAACAAGTTCCTCAATTGGAGATAATCCACCAGGTTTTGGTTTAAAGAATGATTCAACTCTTCCTGTTTGACCTTTCCAAGATCTGTTAAACCATTCTTTTGGTCTACTGATAGCAGCTCTATATTTGAAATTCCACTTGTCTTTTCCTCTATCAATACTTTCATCTTCTAGTTTTGTGAAAAGTCCTTTGTAACTTAGCTCATCTACATAACTTGCACCATGAAGAACAATAATTTCTCTTTTATCACCTACATCGTGTAGATGTTGAGCATAAGCAACAAAGGGAGCAATCCCAGTACCCCCCCCAACACAAATTATTCTTCGTTTATCTGGTTGACCATTAGGTAATGTATCACTAATTGCTAAAGCACTTCCTGTTGGGTCACCCCAAAATATCTGATCTCCTTCACTTGCATAGAATAATTGAGTGGTAACACGACCAGGCAAAGGCTTTCTAACCCATCTAATTACAAATTCAAAATATTTTCTATTTTCAGGATGCGAAGCAATCGAATATGCTCTACGAACAATCTTAAAATTTTCATTAGGTATAGGTACACCAATGGTCAGAAATTGACCAGTTCTGTATTCTGGCATAATGCCATTCTCGGGAACAAATCGAAGTATAACAAGATCTTCTCTGAGGAATTGGGTGTAAGTGACTATTCCTTTATTGTCTAGAACCATCTAAGTATTTTTTCGCAACTTTGGATAAATGTATTTCTGTTAAATACAAACACAAAAACAAGAACCGAAAAAGGACAAAGATTCTAATTTCTATATAAAATCTAAACTTAATATATGTAAAAGCATGTTTGAGATCGCTGGGCATGCATTCTGATAAAATTGAAGAGTTTTTAAAAAAAAATAAGATAGCCGAACTTGCTGGTGGACAAGACAGAATATTAGCACAGCATGAAAAAGGAAAACTTACTGGACGAGAAAGAATTGATCTTTTATTAGATGAAGGCAGTTTTGTAGAACTAGATAAACTCACTACACATCATTATCATGAATATGAAATGCAAAAAAAGAAATTTTTTGGTGATGCAATTATTACTGGTTATGGCAAGATAAATGGAAGACAAGTCTTTGTTTTTGCATACGACTTTACGGTTCTAGGTGGCACGCTTAGTCAAATGGGGGCAAAAAAAATTACTAAACTTATGGATCATGCATTACGCGTTGGTTGTCCTATAATTGGAATAGCTGATTCTGGTGGTGCAAGAATACAAGAGGGAATTTTAAGCCTAGATGGTTTTGCAGATATTTTTTATCATAATGAATTGGCATCAGGAGTTGTCCCTCAGATTACTGCAAGCATAGGACCCTCTGCTGGAGGAGCAGTATACTCACCAGCAATGACTGATTTTGTAATTATGGTAGATAAAGCAGCTTCAATGTTTGTAACAGGACCTGACGTAGTCAAAAGTATACTTTCGGAAGACGTTACAACAGATGAGTTGGGTGGAGCAATGACACATGCTTCTAAAAGCGGTGTAGCACATTTTGTAGCGAAAAATGAATACGACTGTATGGATTATATCAAAAAACTTCTTTCATATATTCCAGATAATAATACGCAAGAACCACCCGTTGTTCAAACTGATGATGAACCTAACAGGTTGGACCATAATATCATCAATATTATTCCAGAAAATACCTTGCAGCCATATGATATGAAAGAAATAATCCATTTAATTTTAGACAATAATACATTTTTTGAAATTCATGAGTTATTTGCACCAAATATTGTAATAGGATACGGAAGACTAAATGGAAGAACCGTTGGTATTGTAGCAAATCAACCAATCTCTTTGGCTGGTGCTCTTGACATTGATTCATCAAATAAAGCAGCACGATTCATTAGATTTTGTGATTGTTTTAATATTCCCATCATTACACTAGTAGATACTCCAGGTTACATGCCAGGTACCAACCAAGAACATAATGGAATCATTAGACATGGAAGCAAACTTTTGTACGCATATTGTGAAGCAACAGTTCCTAGAATTACATTAGTTATTGGTAAAGCATATGGTGGAGCCTATATTGCAATGGGTAGTAAAAATCTGAGAACCGATATTAATTACGCATGGCCTACTGCACAAATTGCAGTTATGGGTTCAGAAGCTGCAGTCAAAATAATGAATCGTAAAGACTTGGCACAAGCAAAAGATCCAGAAATATTAAAGAAGCAACTAGTTGATGAATTTACAGATAAATTTTCTAATCCTTATGTTGCAGCATCTCATGGAACTGTTGACGCTGTAATTGATCCTGCTGAAACAAGACCTATGCTAATTAAAGGATTAGAGATGTTAATGAATAAGAGAGAAAAACAACTGCCTCGCAAACACGGAAATATTAATCTTTGAGAAATCATGATTGAAAAAGTTCTTATCGCAAATCGAGGAGAAATTGCTTTAAGAGTAATCAAAACTTGTAAGGCCTTAGGTATTAAAACAGTAGCAGTATATTCTGATGAAGATTACAACTCTCTGCATGTAAAACATGCTACAGAAGCTTATCATATTGGTGAAGCTGCTCCTGCAAAAAGTTACCTTAATCAAGAAAAGATACTTGATGTGATGCTATCCTCTGGTACTGATGCAGTTCATCCAGGTTATGGGTTTCTCTCTGAGAACTCTGATTTTGCAAAGCTATGTGAGGATAATAAAATCAATTTCATTGGACCATCTTCAAAATCAATGGATCTTTGTGGTGATAAAATGAAATGTAAGGCTGCAATGTTAAAAGCTAAAGTTCCAACTGTACCAGGAAGTCCTGGTCTAGTAAACGATGCTAATGAAGCAGAAAAAATTGCAAATAAAATTGGTTATCCAGTAATGTTAAAATCAGTTTATGGTGGTGGAGGACGTGGAATTAGAATAGTAAATAATGATCAAGAATTACGTGCAGGCTTTGAATCTGTTACAGGAGAATCAATTGCAGCTGTAGGTAAATCTGCCATCCTTGTAGAAAAATTCCTTGAAAAAACACGACACATAGAATATCAAATGGCTAGAGACTCTCATGGTAATTCTGTCCACATCTTTGAGAGAGAATGCTCAATTCAAAGACGTAATCAAAAATTAATTGAGCAAACACCCTCTCCAGTAGTTAATGAAGACATTAGAGCACGTGTTGGGGAACAGGTTTGTAGAGCAGCTGATGCAGTTGACTATACTAACTTGGGAACTGCTGAGTTTCTTAGAGCTGATAATGGAGAATTTTATTTTATTGAAATCAATGCTAGATTACAAGTAGAACACCCAATTACAGAACTTGTATCGGGATTGGATTTAGTCAAGTTACAAATAGATATTGCAAATGGGGAACCAATACCCTTCAAACAAAAGGATCTAAAAATGAATGGATATGCAATTGAGTGTAGAATAAATGCCGAAGATACATTTTTAGATTTTGCACCATCGACAGGACCAATACCCGATGTAACAATACCTTCAGGACCTAGTGTGCGTTGTGATACATATCTATTCCCAGGCTGTACTGTTTCACCATTCTATGATTCACTAATGGCAAAACTTTGTACCTGGGGCCAAACTTTTGAAGAATCTCGATTAAGAATGTTAAATGCTTTAAACGATTTTTACATTGAAGGAGTTGAGACATCTATCCCATTATACAAAACAATTCTAAGGACAGAGGAATACAAGAAAGGTGAGCTTTCAACAGATTTCTTGAAAAGATATGAAATTATAGATAAATTAACTGAAGACATTAAGAAAGATAAAAATGCAAACAAAGAGGCTGCATTATCAGCAGCACTAATTCATTCTGAATACTATAAGAGTAGAGTGCAATCTACTCCAGAAATTAACCTGCATTGGAAAAACAAATTAGGTAGTTCTTAATGGAATATAAAATTCAAGATATAGAATCAACATTTAATGCTAAAATTTTACAAAAGTTAGGAAACTCTGAATATTTAGTAAAAATCAACGACAATGAAAGTAATTTAAAAATTCTTAATATGTCTTCTAAAGGTATAGAATTTGTATTAGATCAAAAATATCATAAAGCAAAGTATCTAGAAAATACTACTTCTCAAATGAAAATTGTAGTTGATGGATTGCCTTTTACAATTAATATGCATCAAAATCTAAATGAAATTGTCTATAAAAATTCTGGAGAAGGAGCTGGTGGTGATTCTCAATTAACCCTAAGAAGTCAAATTCCTGGAAAAGTAATTAAAATTTCTGCTTCTGAGGGATCGAAAGTAAAAAATGGTGATGTGATTTGTGTCTTGGAATCAATGAAGATGCAAGTTTCCATAAAATCCCACAAAGATGGTGTTATTAAAAAAATAAAAATTAAAGAAGGAGCTACAGTTGCAAAAAATGATGTTATTGCAGAAATAGAATAATTTCTGAAAAATTAATTTATTTTACTAAGAAAATTTTTAATCTCTTGATAATTTGGTTCAACTAATGGATTTTCCGAGACCCATTTGTATACAATTTTTCCATTTTCATCCACAATGAATATTGAACGTTTTGCAGCATCGTAATCTTTTACATGTAATAGATGTGGCATTAATACATCATAATCTCGAATTGTTTTACTTTTATAATCCCCAAGAATTGGAAATTTTAAATTATTTTTTTCTGCGAATGCTTTATTTGCAAATGGACCATCATTACTTATCGCTATAACTTGTGCACCAAGCTTTGATAGTTCATCCCAAGAATCACGAAAAGTACACATCTCTGTCTCACAGACAGGGGAGCTTGCTGCTACAAAAAATGATAAAATAATTTTTTTTCCTTTGAATTCATCTAAAGTTCTCATTTTCAACTCGGTATCAACTAATTCAAAGTTTGGAGCTTGATCTCCCACATTCAAAGTCATGAAATTATTAGAAATCTTATCATATTAAGAATTTTCCAAAAATTAGTTTAGAAAACCTTTGATCGAAAAAAAAATGTGGATAGCTTTTTATATCTTCAGAAGGGTCTCAAAGCTAGTTTGGTGGGCGAAGCAGTAGCAGATTATAGTCATGTATTGATGATGTTTGGTTTTGCAATAGTGGCAACTGCACCTGCACTGATTATATCAAGAATGATCTCTCCTAGACGAAGAAGCAATCCGGTAAAATTTCTTCCAATGGAATGTGGCCAAGTCCCATCTGGTGCCGGAAGAACTCATTTTATGATGCAATATTATGCTTTCATTTTGATGTTTGTTGTTTTTGATGTAATGGCAATTTTCTTGTATGCATGGGGAAGTACTCTACTTAATCTTGAAAAAACTGCCACTCTTCCAATAATAGCATTCTTAGGAATTATGTTTGGAGCTATGGCCTATGCACTTTATCAATCAAAGAGGCGAGATATTTGGTAATTATTATTAAACAAGTTTGGTTTACGATGGAGATAAGGGATTAAATTGCTAAAAGAACTGATAACTCCGCAAAATGCTAATGCCTTTGTTGGTAAGTTAGGAGATTTTCTAGTCAAAGCAATAGATCAACCATTAGGCTATGCCATTAATTGGGGTAGGATTTGGTCTCTATGGCCAGTTCATATTGAAACAGCATGTTGTAGCGTTGAATTTGGTGCAGCATCTAGCCCTCGATACGATGTCGAAAGATTTGGAATCATAGAGGCATTTGGTTCCCTAAGACAATGTGATTTAGTAGTTGTTCAAGGAACAATCACGCGAAAAATGGCCCCAAGACTTCGATTAGTATATGATCAAATGCCAGAACCAAAGTACGTAATTGCTATGGGTGCTTGTGCAATCACTGGAGGATTATATTTTGATTCATACAATGTTCTTCCAGGAATTGATGGAGTGCTTCCAGTAGATGTGTATGTACCAGGTTGTCCCCCTAGACCTGAAACTCTTATCCAAGGATGCATTCTCCTTCAGGAGAAAATTAAGAGGATGAAGGCTAGGTAAGAAAATAATGAGTGATTCTGATACTAGTATACAAGAGCCTGAAACAAAACCAGTTATAGAAAACCAACAAGATCTTCCAAAATTTGAAAAAGATCAATCAGATAAAATTACTGCGAAGTTTGGTTCTAAAACTGAAATAGCTTTTGTAAAACCAGACAGAATTAGAATTAATGTCAAAAAAGAAGACATACTTGATGTTGCATCCTTTATTCGAGATGAGCTCAATTATGATCATGCAGAGTCTGTTACTGGTGTAGATTTTCCAGTAGACAAAGAAATTGAAATAGTTTATCATTTGGGTTCATACACAGATCCCCAATTGGGCAGACAAGTTTTATCTTTAGCAACAAGAGTTCCACGTGAGGATAATCCAAATCCAGGTAATGACTCTACTAGACTGCCAAGTTTAAGAGATATTTTTTACAGTGTAGAATTTCATGAAAGAGAATGCTTTGAGATGTTGGGAGTTTTCTTTGAAGGTCATCCAGATAATAGACGATTATTATTGCCCGAAGATTGGGCAGATCTTCCACCTCTTCGTAAAGACTTTGCAATAAAAGGAAGATAGAAATGAGTTCAAGATTACCCCCAGGACTTCAATTAGAAAAAGTAGATGACAGAATTATGACTCTAAACGTGGGTCCACAACATCCAGGCTCTGGCCACATGAGACTTATTATCAAAGTAGATGGAGATCGTATTGTTTCGTGTGATCCAGACCCAGGCTATGTTCATCGTGGTGAAGAAAAAATGGCAGAGTATAGAAACTATATCACAAATATCCCTCATCTAGAAAGACCGGTAATTCATGATTCATGTAATATACTATATCCATACTGTCTAGGCGTTGAGGAACTTTTAGGTCTTGAAGTATCTGAACGTGCAAAATACGTAAGAGTAATTGCTTCTGAATTAAACCGATTTACATATACCCTTTATTGGTTAGCAATCTATGGAATTTTTTTGGGTCATTCTACGATGTTTATGTGGCCTGCAGGAGACAGAGAATTTGCAATAGATCTTTTAGAAAAATTAACTGGAGCACGAGTTACACATGCATACTTTGTTCCAGGAGGCGTACGAAATGATCTTCCAGCCAACTTCGAAGACGTATGTCTCAGACAAATAAATTATTTAGAAAAACGACTTAAAACATACTCTGATATCTTCTATGACAATCCAATTTTAATTGCTAGAACTGAAAAAACCGGTGTACTGTCAAGAGAAGATGCCATAAGACTTGGAACCACTGGTACAGTTTTACGTGCAAGTGGTGTAGATTACGATATTAGAACTAAAGAGCCATATGATGTATATGATGAACTTGATGTTCATACCAATGTTTTAAAGAATGGTGATTCATATGATCGTTCTAAAACCCCTTGGCTTGATATGTTAGAAAGCTGTAACATTATTAGACAAGCTTTAGAAAAAATGCCAAAATCTGGTTCGGTTAGAGTAAAATTAAAACCAAATCCAAAAGGTGGAAATGATGAAGTTTACAAAAGAGTTGAATCTGGAAGAGGGTCACTTGGTGCATACATCGTTTCCAGAAGTAAACCAGAACCATATCGTGTAAAATTGAGTGTTGGTTCATTTAGAAATCTAATTTGTATGCCTCATCTGTTAAAGGGAGAAAAATTAGGTAATATGCCAGCAGTTTACTGGAGCTTAAACTATTGGCCTGTGGAGGCAGATAGATAGATGTCAGTAATTGCACCAAAGTTTCGATTAGGTTATTTTCTTAAATCCCTAACAGACAATATTTTCTGGATAATTGTTTTATTAACACTAATAGGAATTCCTGCCATCCAAATTTCACTATTTTTTATAGACCTACCCGTCCTAGATGGAATACTACTCACTCCATTTCTTGCCTTTACTATGATGTTTCATCCTGAACTGTCAGTTCCAGTTGTGAAATCTCTTCTTTATTCTGATTTTTTTAGAATTACAGCATTTCCTGGTTTTGGATTTGCCGCCTTACTTGCAGCAGGTACTATTTTTGTTGAAAGGAAATTGCTAGCGAAACTTCAACTTAGAGTTGGACCATTTTACTGTGGAAAAGTTGAAGGAATATTACAATTAATGGCAGATGGTTTAAAGCTAATTTCTAAAGAGATTATTATTCCAGCCAAAGCTGATAAGCCAATTTTTTGGGCAGCCCCAGTTTTGTTTGTTGCAACAGCTGCTGCATTTGTTTCTTTGATACCAGTAGCTCCTGGATGGGTTGTTGCAGACTTGGATGTAGGACTGCTTGCAGTATTTGCTATAATTGGTTTTTTCCCAATAATTACAATTCTATCTGCATGGTCTGCAAATAGCAAATTCCCATTCATTGGTGGTATTAGAGCATTACATCAGATGGTTTCATTTGAAATACCATTAATTTTGTCACTTCTTGGTGCTGTAATTTTAACTGGAACATTAAATTTATCTGAAATAGTAGAGAGTCAATCAAATTATTGGTTTATTGCATTTCTACCAATTGGCGCTATAGTATTTTTCATTTCAATGTTAGCAGAATTAGAAAGAATTCCATTTGATTTACCAGAAGCTGAAAGTGAAATTGTTGCAGGATGGTTAACTGAATTTTCTGGCATGATGTATGGACTTGTTCAACTTGGATCATACCTAAAGCTATATGCATTTGCAGCATTGTTTGTAGTGCTATTTCTTGGTGGTTGGCAAGGTCCTATGGTGTGGCCACCATTTCCAGAAGAAATCATTACCCACGGAATAGAAGCTGGTCCAATCACTGTAAATGTTCCTGGTCTTCCAATTACAACACAAGAAATGTTAAATGGCACTCTCTGGTTTACCCTCAAAACTGTAGCAGTAATATTTTTCATTTTGATTCCAAGGGGAGTCTTCCCAAGAATTAGAATTGATATGCTTTTGAGTATAGGTTGGAACAAACTTATTGCTTTAGCTTTTATTAACATCTTTATAGCACTCGGTTTGCTCTATGCTGGAGTATTAGGACCTGGAGGCTTATTGTAATGGGTACTGCTACTGGAATTATTAGAGCTCTTAATTCAGGAATTAAACATATTGCTGTTAAACGATTTACTTTAAGATATCCCGAAGAAAAACTCAAGTTTGTAGGTGATGGATACCAATTTGACCCAACAACAGGGGTTGGAATTTCAGGCTACAAAGGGCGACATATGCTTTTTCATGATAAATGTACAGGATGTCAGCTTTGTTCTATTGCATGTGAAGGAGTTGCTGAAGCAATTGCAATGGTTAAGGTGCCAGAAGAATGGAAGCACAATAAAAAAGCTATCATGCCACAAATAGATTATGGAAAATGTGTTTTTTGTGGACTATGTGTTGATGCATGTCCATTCTATGCTTTATACATGACAAATGATTATGAACTTTCATCATTTAGTAAAGAAGCGTTAATCTACACCCCCTCTCAACTACAAGTCAAGCCTGAGGTAAAACAAGACGTTGATATCGTCATTGATGACAGAGGTGCAACTCATGGTTGATGCAGCTTTTCTCGCATTATCTGTAATTACAATTGGCTCAGCAATTGCTGCACTTGAACTTCGTTCTTTGATATATGGTTCAATGGCATTAATGGGAACCTTAGGAGGAATTGCGGGTTTCTTTTTACTGCTTGACTCTCCGTTCATTGCGATGTTTCAAATTGCAGTATATGTTGGTTCTATCGCTGTTCTAATTTTATTTACCGTCATGCTTGTAAAAAGAGAATTGATCTTCAAAAAAATTGAAGATCCCAGACGCAAGTTTGCAGGTATCGGTCTTATGTTGATCTTAATGGTGGGTTTAGGTTCTATTATCATTGATTCTGGTTTGAGGACAATTCAAACTAACGAGCCTGCTGTAGACTTTAGAGATATTGGTGAAGACTTTCTAACATATTATTGGCCTGCCTTGATTCTGATGGCACTTATCTTAGCAGGAGCTGTTACTGGTGCACTTGTTTTAGCAAGAAGGGAGGATGTTGAAGATGAGCAACGAGTTAATTGATTTTGTAATTGTATCAATTGCACTTTTAGGTATTGGAATTTATGGTCTATCAGTTAAACGAAATGCAATTAGAATGCTTTTTGCAGTTGAAATAATTATCAATGCCGCAAATCTAAATTTAGTTGCTTTTGCTAGATTTATCCCAAACAGTGCAGGACAAACGCTTGCATTATTTTCTATCGCAATTGCAGCAGCTGAAGTTGCTGCAGGTCTTTCATTAATTATTGTTGCATATAGAATGTACCAAAATATCGACATTGCTGATTTTAGGAGCCTTAAAGGATAATGGATTATGCATTATTGCAGGCAGTTTTCTTGCCTCTCCTACTCTCGCCAGTTGCTTATGTTATAGGTAGAAAATCAGGCGCTAACGCAGCTACATGGTTTACTTTTGGTGTCCTGCTTTACTGTACAGTTCTGGTAATTCTTGCAGCAATAGGTGGAACATATGAAGAACATTATAGATGGACTGAATTATTTGGTGAATTTGGATTCTTACTTGATGGATTGGCAAGTCCGTTTGCAATCATAATTTACGTTTTGTCTACAATCCTTGCATTGTACTCCAAACCATACATGGTACACAAATTCCAAGAAAATTTTGCAGAGATTAATAATAAACAGAATCATGAAAATGCTCTTCAAACTACTGCAATAGTTGAATCTTCCGGTCTTACCAATTATGTGAATAAACAATCTGGTGTTTACTTTGCATTGTTTCTAGTCTTTGCAATGGGAATGCTAGGAACAGTTCTTGCAACAAATCTAATCGAGTTTTATATTTTCTTTGAGGTAATGTTAATTCCAGCATTTTTCCTAATTGCATTTTGGGGTGATGGAAACAAACGAAGAATTGCATTAATGTTCTTTTTCTGGACTCATGTAGGAGCTGTCGTTCTACTTTTAGGTTTTTTAACAATTGGTCTTAGCATTGGGAGTTTTGATTTTGTGGATATTCAAGAATCAGAAATTCCATCAGATGTTGTTCAGTTAGCTGCAGTTGCAATTATCATTGGACTCGGTGTTAAACTTGCAGCTTTTGCATTTCATATTTGGTTACCATATGCACACGGTGCTGCACCTACACCAATTAGTGCTCTTTTATCGCCTGCGATGATCGGAATTGGTGCATACGGAATTTTTAGATTGATTATAGAATTTTTACCAATGCAGTATGCTGACCTTGCCATTTGGTTGCACATTTGGGGTCTTGTAACTATGTTCTATGGAGGTGCAATGGCATTGATGCAAGATGACATAAAGCGTCTGTTTGCATATTCAAGTATTAGTCAAATGGGTTATCTTTTGTTTGGGTTGGGTTCACTTTCAGCCTTAGGTCTTGCAGGTGCAGAGATGATGTATGTTACACATGGATTAGGAAAAGGTATCCTCTTCATGACCGCAGGAATTTTAATTGTTAAAGTAGGTACAAGAAATATTTCCCAACTCGGTGGGCTCGCAGGTAAGATGCCAATTACTGCCGTATGTGCAGTAATTGGTGCTTTGACCATTATGGGCGTGCCTCCTACTAGTGGATTTATGGGTGAATGGACTCTCTTTTACGGAGCCCTAGAAACTGCTTTAGAAGAGGGCTCTACTTTACGTGCAGTAACATTTGGACTGGGTTTAGTTGCAACTGTACTTACAATGTCTTACATTCTATGGATGCTGAAACGAGTATTCTTTGGAAAACTCCCTGAAAATCTATCCAATGTAAAAGATGCAAGTTGGTATATGTTGGCACCAATGATGGTACTTGCAGGTTTTACCATTGTGTTAGGAATTTATCCAGACATATTCTTTGACAAAATTATTCCATACATGAACGGAGTGATTGGAGTATAGGATATGGCAACTGAGATGATGGGATTAGACTTTGGTGGATTGAATGCATGGTTAATTTGGATTGTACCTTTCATTGCAGCACTGATAATTCCAGCAGTTGGAAAAGGTTCTAAAAAAGCAACTGGTTACGTTTCAGTTGGCTTATCTCTTGTAAGTGCATTGTTTGCAGCATCCCTTCTACCTGGTGCATTAGAAGCACATGAAGTTCATGAACAAATCTCATGGATTTCTTCAATCGGTCTTAAAGCAGGTATTTTAGCTGATCCACTTGCAGTAATCATGGCAAATGTAGTAGGATGGATTTCATTCTTGATTATGGTTTACAGTACTGGATACATGAAAGGAGACAAAGACATTGTACGATTTTGGTTCTGGATGATGTTCTTCATTGGTTCGATGCAGCTTATCGTGCTTTCTGATAATTTACTTCAATTATTCTTTGGATGGGAAGGAGTGGGTCTTGCATCTTATGCTTTGATTAGTTTCTGGTATCGTGACAAAGCACAACATCACGTTGGCAGAGAAGGATATACTGCACTAGGATTGATGGAATATTATTCACCAACACATGCTGGTATGAAGGCGTTCATTATGACAAAGGTTGGAGATATAATGATGTTGGCAGGTATGTTTATGATTTTTGCATTTGCTGGGACTTTTGGATTCAAGGAGCTCGTAGGTGAAACGACTTGGGCTACATCTATGGCAGCACAAGGACTTTTGATACCTGCAGCAGTATTGCTTTTTGGAGGAGCTATAGGTAAATCTGCCCAATTTCCATTAAATGAATGGCTGCTAGAGGCCATGACTGGACCTACAGCAGTTTCCGCACTCATTCACGCAGCAACTATGGTAAAAGCCGGTGTGTTCTTAGTAGCTAGATTAGGACCCCTCTTTTTTGCATTAGGAGCAGCAGGAATCTTAGCTGATCAATTCTTTGAGGTTATAGCTTGGGTTGGTGCCTTTACAGCACTTTTACTTGCAACTCAAGGAATGGTTAACCCAGAAATTAAAAAGGTACTTGCGTATTCTACTGGTTCACAAATTGGCTACATGATGATGGCACTTGGAATTGCAGGCTTGTCGGAACAATTTGTTGATGGATACACCGCTGGATTTTTCCATTTAATATCTCACGCAATGTTTAAGGCTTCCTTGTTCATGGCAGCAGGTTCATTACTTCATGTTGTAGGTTCCAGATTTATGACAGACATGGGAGGGCTGCGCAAACAAATGCGAAAAACTTATGCTTTCATGTGGGCGGCAGGTCTTGCATTAATGGGTGCTCCTTTCATAACAACAGGCTTTTGGAGTAAAGACGCAATATTTGCAGCAGTTTATGAATCTGGAAATACTTGGGCTTTGCCAATTTTTATAATTGCCGTATTAACTGCAGTAATCACAGCATTTTACACAACTAGAATGATTGGAATGGTTTTCTTTGGAACAAACAGCAAGCACATTGAAAAAATGGAAAGCGAAGGTCACCATATCCATGAAGCTCCAATGTCAATGTGGATTCCATATGGCATTCTTGCTGTACTTACAATTGGTATAGGAATTATTGGTTTATCTGCTGAAGGTGGAATTCATGAATTATTTACAGAATATCTTGACACATCATTTGGAATTCATTCAATAAAACATGTAGTTGAAGAATCAATGCTACCAGGTTTCCTATCAGGATTAAATCCTATTGCATTAGGTTCATCTTTGATTGCATTTGCCGTTGGCTTTGGTCTAGGATACATATTCTATATTGGAAGATGGGTAGATCCTGTCAAGTTCATAAATTCCAATTTATTCTTCTACTCCCTTCACAAAATTATTCTAAACAGATGGTATCTTAATGCCATAATTTATTGGGTATTTGTCGTAGCACCACTCTGGCTTGCTAGAGGAATTTGGAGATACTTTGAAAGAACCGCAATTGATATGGGTATGAATATAGGATTGGAACGGGCAGTTGCTTGGAGCGCAAGAGTTGTCCAAGGAACACAAACCGGTGTTGCACAATCTTATCTTTACGTTTTTGGAGCAGGACTTCTTTTTGTTGTCCTGATTTTGTTGATATAGGTGATTTGTAGATGATAGAGATTTCTTCTACTCCGTTGATAATTTTAGCAATCCTTGGAACTGTAGCAGTTGCTATTCCTCTTATTAGCATTTCAAGAAAAGATCGAGGATCATCGTCTTTCTATGGTGCCATAGCCTTTGGCGCACTTTTGGTTTCTATTGGATACGTCATTTACCAATTTTTATCTGGTAATGTTGCACCGTCTGCAATTTTCTCAGCAGATGTTCTAGTTGATGATGCATTTGGTGGTTTGTTTGCAATTGCAATGTTAATTGTTGCAATTATGACAACTGTAGCATCATTCAATTATATGCGAAAACACAAACATCCAGCAGTTTATTTTTCATTAATTTTATTGTCAGCTATCGGCATGGTCTTCATTGCATACTCTACAGATTTGGTAATGCTCTTTGTGGCATGGGAGCTAATGAGTATTCCAACTTACATCTTAGCAGGTTACATGAAAAAAGATCCCTCATCAAATGAGGCTGCACTCAAATACTTTTTGTTTGGTGCATTATCTTCTGCAATCATAATTTATGGAATTTCAATAGCTTATGGTATTACTGGATCAACTAACATCGGTGAAGTGATTCAAGGATTTTCATCACTTGATCCTACTATGACACCTCTTGCTTTGTTAGCAGTTGGAATGTTTATTGCAGGATTTGGATTCAAGATGGGACTTGTCCCTTTCCACATGTGGTTGCCTGATACTTATGAAGGAGCTCCACCAACTATTACTGCCCTTTTAGCAGCAGGTACAAAGAAAGCAGGATTTGCAGCTGCACTTCGAGTAATTATAATGGGTGCAGTTGCTCTTAACCTTGACTGGACATTTGCACTTGGCATTATTGCAGTATTGACTATGACAGTTGGAAATATTGCGGCTGTTATGCAGAAGAACTTAGCAAGAATGCTTGCTTATTCTAGTATAGGACATGCAGGTTACATACTAATCGGTTTATCCATTGCACCATTTTCAACACTAGGAATTCAAGGTTCATTATTTCACATTCTTAATCATGCTGTAATGAAAGGAGCAGCATTCATTGCCGTTACAGGAATTGTTACTACTCTTGCAGTTACTAACATCGATAAGCTAAAAGGTCTGGCAAGAAAAATGCCAATTACTTCTCTAGGATTAGTAATTTCATTACTTGCACTTGCTGGTGTTCCCCCATTAAGTGGATTTTGGAGTAAACTTTTGTTATTTGGTGCTGCAATTGATGCGGGACCAATTGCAGCATGGGCTCCATGGCTTGCAGTAGCAGGTGTTCTAAACAGCGCTCTGTCACTAGCTTACTATGGTTGGATTATACGAAAGATGTACTTTGAAGGAGAAAACGAAAAAAGAGTAAAGGAACCAAAATCAATAATAGCAGTTATGATTTTCTCAATAATATTCATAGTAGCAATAGGTGTTTATCCAGATCCTATAATTCAATTTACCCAAACGGCAGTTCCTAACTTGGCGGTACTTTCGCCTTAAACATAGTAAATTTAATCAAGTTTTCTAAATGTGATTTTGCATCACCCTCGTGAATTTTTCTTAATCCAATCTTTGCTTTCTCAGAATAACTTTTTAACAAATCCTCCATTTTATTAAACACATCACGAGGATCAGAACTTTTCTTAATTAAAAGATTGAATAGTTTATCTTCATTTTTCCAATCGTTAAGATCGTCTTGAATTTGATAGGCAATGCCGATATTTTTTCCAAACTCAGATAATGCTTCAATTTCTTCTTCGGAACCACCGCCCAAAATTGCTCCCAACCTTGCTGCTGTTTCAAAAGCAGTGGCAGTTTTGTATTCGATTACTTTAAGATAATCATCAAAAGTAGTATCTTCACTTTCTTCTAAACGCCCTTCTATAATTTCCCCTTCACTCATGAGCATTGCTGTAGTAGCTAGATCTTTTGTTATTCGTGGATTGTTTAATCTAGAGCAAATATTGAGAATTAACCCTAAAACAAAATCTCCTGTTAGGATACTTGCATTATAACCATACTTGATATGAAATGGATCCTTTTGCCTTCTCATAGTTTCATTATCAATAATATCATCATGAATCACTGATTCTGTATGTAAAAATTCAACAGCACAGGATGCCACATATGCATTATCATCTACTTTTCCAGTGCTTTCTGCAGCTAGAATTAAAATTAAAGGTCTAATCCTTTTTCCACTTTCCATTGCATATTTCAAGGGTTCAATAAACTCAGATTCTGAGTATAATTCTAATTCGGAATTTAATGAAGAATCAATTTTTTTAATATAATTACCGTAGATTCCTAAAAGAGGATTAACTTCGATGTTTTTTCTACTCAAAAACAGCCCTTGGCAGACATACTTTTAATAGCATATTAAAAGTTGGTGCTCCCGCCGGGACTTTCATCATTTTTTGATTTTGAACCCGGGATCACCGCCTTGAAAGGGCGGTATGCTTGACCGGTCTACACCACAGGAGCCCGTTTGCATCCGGTTATTTTATCCATAAAATCTTTTGGGAGCTGCAAAGATTTTTTTATCAGCCTTCTACGATTAAACTCATGAATTCTCTCATTAAAAGAATTGATGAAATGATCGAAGAAAGAAGTTTACTAAAACATCCATTTTATCAAATGTGGTCAGATGGAAAACTTTCATTAGATTCTCTTACAGGATATTCAAAAGAATATTTCCAACTTGTAAAAGCTGTACCATCATTTATGACTCCAATAATTGATCAGTCACCTGACTCTCTCAAAAATGAGCTCACATCAAACCAAGAAGAAGAAGTAGCACACATTGAACCATGGACTAGATTTGCAAAAGCATTAGGTGTTGATCAAAAAGAATTAGATCAATACCAAGGTCTTCCCAAGACCAGAAAAGCAATATCTCAACTTTTATCATTGATGGATTCATTTGAATCTGGCTCATGTGCAATGTATGCATTTGAAAAAGAGATTCCAAAAATAAGTCAAATAAAACTTGAAGGATTAGCAGAATTCTATGGTATTTCTAGCGATGAGGCCATAGAGTACTTTAAGTTACATACTGAAGCTGATATCAGACATACAGCAGCTTGGAGAAAAGCTCTTGAACAATCATCATCTAAAAATGAGGATCTGTTCCAAATTGCAGAAAAATCAATTTCTGCACAAAATCTATTACTTGATAGTTGTTACGAATCTTACTGTTAACTCTATAACATTTTATACTGAGAATAGAACCTTTTGTGCGTGGGGCCCGTAACTCATCTTGGTAGAGTAACCGGCTCATAACCGGTGAGCCAAGGGATCGAAGCCCTTCGGGCCCACTATTCCCCAAAAAATAAAGGTATTTAGGAAAAAATTTGCCTTAGTTTTAAAATAAGTAACAAATCTATCTACTATGGCCGCAATGAAGAATCAGAGTTATATCTGAAAAATGATGTGAAGGCATTTGTCTGAGCTGCCAAGTTTTTTAAATATTTTGATTTACTTGCTTCTTTATTTTCTCTAAAATATCATTACTTACCAAACTTGCTTCGTGCAATGAATTGGTTATTTCTATAATGTCAGTTAATTGATGCATATTCACTCCTTCAGAATCTAATAATTTTTTAGCACCTTCTAATCTATTGAGAATAACGTATGCATCTGTTACAATAATCCCTGCATCTTTTAGAATCTTGATACTATTTATCATAGAACCACCTGTAGTTGCAACATCATCTATCATTAAGACCTTCATTCCTTGAATTATTTTACCTTCAATTGATTTTGTTGTACCGTATTCCTTTGGTTTGGTTCTAACATAAATTAGTGGTTTTACCGTCTCCATTGCTAAAGCTGAAGCTATTACCAGTCCACCAGTTGGTACAGATACCAAGGAATCAAAATTATCAAATCCAATTTCTTGCGAAATTAAATTTTGGAGATTTTTAACCATTTTTCGAAATTGATGAGGAAAACTTGAAACTAATCTCAAATCAACATAGTATGAGCTATTTTTTCCACTTGCTAGTGTAAAGTCTCCAAACTTAAGTGCACCATTTTGATGCAAAAAGGTTGCAAACTCTTTTACAAATTCCATACTAAAATTAACTAAACTGGATTTATTTTGGTTTGTGTTTTTGGTTATTTATGCCTGAAATCTGGTTAAATTATGGAAAAACTGACATAGTACTAGACATTAAAGCCGAAAACCTCGACCAACAACTAGATTCTCAAGGTAAAGAACTCAATGATTTTGAACTTGGGAAAAAACTTGAAACTATTGATATTACAAAACCAATGGAACTTGTAATTCTAAATAGCTCTAAATCAATTCAAAAAACCATTTTAGCTCTTTTTGAAAAATGTGAACAAAAATCAGCCCCGATTCCACGAATTTTAGCAGATAGTTCAATACTGAATTATGTAAAATCTTACCTACCTGAAGGAAGTTCCATATCTGAATTTGGTGATGATGAACTTCAAAATTCTAACCTTTTTTTTGTTGGAGAGATGGAGTTTGATGGATTATTTGGATTTGAAACTATATCTACAAGACTAATTAAAAAATTTGGAAATGAGCAAATGCTTTCTGCATATGAACAAAGAAAAGGGGACCTTCCTGCACCAGGAGAAGTAATAGATAACATTCAGAACGCTAAGAAATTTACCGATTCTTTTGAAATTAAGGCAATTGAAATTATTGCAAACCAAAATGGGGTAGTTGATTTATCAATTGGACATCCTTCATCAACAATGTCACTCTCGAAATCATTTGTTGAATCAGCTACTAAACAGGTAGAAAAACATCGAACTATGATGATTAGTACTGGGAAAGATGCAAGCAATGATAATTTTAGTAAATCTTTAACCTCTCTATGGAATTGTCATACAGCAATTAAGGATAATGGATTAGCAATACTTTTGGCAGAATGTAAAAATGGAATTGGATCTGAAGCAATTCAACACTTCATCGAAGGGAGACTGAGTATAGACAAACTCAAAAAACCTTCTAAATATGTCAATGGAATGGAAGATCTTTTATTCTTAACAGAAATCCAAAAAAGATTCCAAGTCGGCTTAGTATCAGTTTTGCCAGAATATTATACAAAAAAATTGAACATAATTTCTTTTGGAGGAATTAAACGAGCAATGGATCATATTCTAAAAGTTCAAGGCATCAAACAAAAAGTTGCAGTAGTTTCAGATGCTGCGCGAATTCTCTTAAGGTAGTATTGTTGGAGGAATAGGTGCACATAATATTGCAAGAACAACTACAACTGCGTATAAAATTTTTCGATTTTTAGGAACTGGTGATATATCATCAAGTGGCATTGCACTAGGATTTCTAGAACTAAGAAGCAAGATAAACATAGCCATAATGAAATATCCTAACACAAAAAGAATCCCAATACTTGCATAAGTTCCAATTCTATGTAATTTTGCTCCAAAAAGTGCACGTGCCATATGGCCTCCATCAAGCTGCCAAGCCGGTAACAAATTCAAAAATGTAATTAAAAATCCAAGCCACGCAGCAAACAAGATAGGAGTCATAATTACTTCTTCACCAGTTCCTCCTTTTCCAAAGATTGCAAGAGATGCTTTCATTAGTATAGGTTCATTCATTTCAATTAATTCAGATCTTGAAAATAAATTATCTGCAAGGTCATTTGTAATTACTGGGGCTGTATACGCACCATACATTGATACAATAACCGCAATTATTAATCCTGCAATAGGTCCTGCAATTGCAACATCATAAAGAATATGTCGGTTAACAGTTAGTCCTCTTGATGTTATGACAGCTCCAAATGTAGGAATCCCATAGATAGGAATTCCTGGAATAAAGTATGGCCATGATGTTTTTAGCTTGTGTAATTTAGCTGCAATTAAATGACCAGATTCATGAATTCCCAAAATACCTAACAATGAAATTGTGTAAATCACAGCAATATCGAAAGGATCTCCAATGTTGATTAGAGTATTAGCACCAACTGTTCTGTAATATCCGTCAATCATTACAAGACCAATAACTACCGCAAAGAGAATCCTTGGTGTCCATGAACTTGATAACCATTTTCGTTGTTTACGGGGAGGGAACCTATTTACAAGAATATACATACCATCCGAAGCTTTTTGCATTCTACAGATTAGATCTCTTTCCTCTAATTTTTGAGCTAATTCAACAAATTTTGATTTAAATTCTTTGTCTTCTATACGAAATTTCAAAGTATCCAAAGTAAGATCTACATTAGTGACTTCAAATTGTGAAGAAACTATTGAGATAACTTCTTCCTGTGTTGGTTCACTCATTCTTTAACTTCCAGAGGTAGTCCATTAATGCTTTTGCGGTTCAAATATACCCATTCCAAAAATACTCAAAAATAAATATTTGAATATATTACCACTTGTGTGCAAGTAATCCTTAAGCAAATAGCAGATTGTTCTATTAGAAGATGTGATCCTGCAGATCTAATTCCAGTGATGGAAATTAATATGAAAACACTCCCAGAACATTATTCAGATTATTTCTATGAAAGTCTACTTGCAGAATTACCAGAGGCATTTCTTATTGCAGAAATTGAAGGAAAAGTGATAGGTTACATAATGTGTAAAACAGAATTTGGATTCTCAAATTTTAAGAAATTAGGATTTGTAAAAAAAGGTCATGTAGTTTCTGTTGCCGTGCTTGATGAGCATCGAAAAAAAGGAATTGGTAGAGCTCTTGTAGAAGAGGCAATTAATGGTGTTCAAATCAAAAAATGTGATGAGCTATATCTGGAAGTTCGCTGTAGTAACACTGAAGGGGTCAGACTTTACGAAAAACTTGGATTTATAATTAAACAGAGACTAAAGACATATTATCGTGATGGAGAGGATGCCTTTTTGATGGCAATTGAGTTTGAGTACTAGATTCAAATAAATAAGTCAGTTCAAACTTGTAGCTTAATGTCAAAACGTAGCTCTACTGGAATTGTTATCTTTGTTTTGTGTATAGTAAGTTTTTTTGTGTATGCTTATCTTCTCATGTTATCTGAGTGGAGCTCAATAGTTCTTCATTTATCCATGCTTATGGTAGTTGGCGGAGTTCTTGGTGTGATTTCTTGGATTGGATATACTATGGCAACTACTAAATCATCACCATCTTCCATTATCTCTGATGATGAAAAATAATTTCTATTTTATAATTCTTAAATCCACAACTGTTTGATAATATCTAGGACCTACAGCTCTTACGATTTTAGATTTAAGGATCTTTGATTTTATAGGCGTGATCTCTAAATAATGTTTTTCAGAAAGTTTTGCAGCAAGTGATTTTTTATCAGCATGAATATGAGAATAATAATGAATAACTCCATTATTTTTTGTTGCTAAGATAGCAGAATTAAGAAATTCATCAGATCTTTCTGGTAATAACATTAAAACTCTATCTCCCTGATCACAAAATTGTTCATCAATGATTTTGGCTGCATCTCCATGAATAGAAAAAACTTTCCCAACAAGTTTGTTTAATTTTATATTTTTCTCACATAGTTTTGCAGCAATAGGGTTAATGTCAATATTATACACTGTACATTTTTTCCTTTTAGCTGCAATTATTGAAAACATTCCAACTCCTCCAAACATATTGATTATAATTTCTCCGTCTTGAACAAGATCAGCTATTCGATCTCGTTCAGTAGATAGCCTAGGAGAAAAAAATGCTTTTTCTACATCCACAATAAATCTACAACCAAATTCCTTATACTCTGTCTCAGTTTTATCTACTCCTGCAAGAATTTCTAAATCTCTTGTTCTGAAATCACCTTCAACTGATGATGATTGATAAAAAACCGATTTTGCAGTTTTCACCTGTTCTAGCAATGTTTCTCCAATAACCTTTTTCTTTGATAATAAAGAATCTGGGATTCTAACAATTATAATATCTCCAATTTGATCAAATGCAGAGAAGAGTTCCTCATTCTCTTTTTCAGAAAGAATATTTTCCAGTGCTTTTTTTAACATCCGAGTCAATTCTTGTAATAGAAATTTCCAGAGTCTTTCTGGGTTTTATCTAATCTACTATCACTTTTGTTTACTCTTGGCCTCAGTGATTTCTCATCACGGCGAAATGTTATCTCTAAAGATTTGAGAAATCTATTCATTGCATCGGTTTTTGAAAGTGGAGATGTAGCGTGTCCCTCTATTCCAGACGTTCCTTCAAAAATTACCATTGTATCAGAAATAAGATCCATTAACTGTAAATCATGATCAATTATAATTGCCGATTTTCCATAAGAACGAACAAATTTTTGAATAAACTTTGCAATTGTAATTCTATCTTCAACATCTAAAAATGCAGAGGGTTCATCTAGAGCAAAGACATCCACCTTTTGTAATAAACACGAAGCTACTGCAACTTTCTGAAGTTCTCCACCTGATAAATTTTTTACAGACTTGTTGTAGAGTTTTTTTATTTTTAATGGATCAATGATTTGTTCTTCTTCAGTACTTCCTTGAATTGGACCTCCATTTGCTTTCTCTAACAAATCAACTACTTCAACATCAATATCATTTGTTAGATACTGTGGTTTGTAAGCAATCTTAATTTTTTTATTTATTTCACCTGAATCTGGTTTTTCAACTCCTGCAATCATTTTCATAAAGGTAGTTTTTCCAAGTGCATTAGCTCCCATAATCCCTAAGACTTCTCCTTTGCGTACTTTGCCTGGTTCAATTGTTACTGAAAATGCTGGAAATTTTTTCTCCAGTAATGGATATGATATAATTTCACTTCCCACCTGAAAATTATCTGTAGTAGTAGCAGAGGAATCAAAAGTAAATTTTTTATCTCTAAATCTAACATTTTCATTTGGTAAATAACCATCAAGAAATACATTGATTCCAACCTTTGTTGATAGTATGTTTGATACAATTCCATAGGCAGCGGGTTCTCCATATAATACATCTATGTAATCACTCAGATAGTCTAATAGAGTAAGGTCATGTTCAACTACCATTACACTTTTTCCAATTTTTGCTAAACCGTGAATCACTCTTGCTACGCTTGTTCTCTGAAAAACATCATTGTATGAAGATGGTTCATCAAAAAAATAAAAATCAGCATCTTTGGAAGTGGCAACTGCTACTGCCAATCTTTGTAGTTCACCCCCACTTAGTTCGTTAAGATTGTTTTCTAAAGAATTGGTTAATCCTAATTCTTTTACAAGCTTCTTTGATACTCCCCTTTCATCAAATTTTTCAAGTAAGTCTTTAGTAGTGCCATCAAAAACTTTAGTAATGTTGTAAACTTGTTGAGGTTTAATTGAAGCTTTAATATTTCCATCTTTAATTTTTTCAAAATGTGATTTCAGCTCAGTCCCGCTATAATATTTTAAAATATTATCCCAATCAGGTGGTTCATCATAATTTCCCAAATTTGGTTTTAAATTACCAGATAATATATTGATGACAGTACTTTTTCCCATACCATTTCTTCCAAGCAATCCAACCACTTCTCCCTTTGTTGGTGTAGGTAGTTTGTATAATCTAAATGAATTAATTCCATATTGATGAACTTTATCTGTTGCAAGCTCTGTTGCTAAATTAATAATTGTTATTGCATCGAATGGACAAACCTTTACACAAATTCCACAACCATTGCAAATATTCTCATCGATTTGAGCCTTTTTTATTTCTTCATTTAATATTATACAATCTGCACCAGATTTGTTTACAGGACAGTATTTGATACATTCAAGTCCACACTTTTTTGGCTGACATAATTCTCTATCTAGCACTGCAACGCGATGTGTCATTGAGTGTACCCGCTTTTTCTTTAATTTATATCTCTTCGAGAGTTCTGGTTAGTTTTTCAATCAATTTTAGGAGCTTTGAAAGATACATCATAGTTACCTTAATAGATAACATCGACAAAATATCTACAAGCCGGCCATAGCGTTGGGGTGCGACCCAGTCCCATTCCGAACCTGGAAGTCAAACCCAATGTCGCTGCTGTGTTACTAAGATGCGAGAGCTCTTGGGAAGCAGTAGTGCTGGCATCTTTATTTTGAAAAAACTATAAGATAGTTCAAATAGCTAATTTTATGCCTAATTGTTCTGTTTGTGGTCAACCATTTGATGATGATATTCGTTTTTTGAATCATATGATGGAAAAACACGGATTTAGAAATCCTAACGTCGACAAACCAGACAGAAATAGCAGAGGATACTAAATCTTGCATTATGCAATTTTTATTAAAAATAAAGTAAAAATTAAAACTAAATTTTGCATATGTTAATCTTACTATTATTAATTTCAGAAATATTACAAAAAACCTATTTGCTCCAAAATAAATAGTTGTGACCCTTTGAAAAATAATCTTCTACAATGTTTTGAGATAATCTAGAATTAATCGTACCCCATATCCAGTTGCACCTTTTGGATTATAGGATTTCTTTTTAGTTGCATCCTGAGTCCATGCCGTTCCTGCAATGTCTATATGAACCCAAGGAGTATTATCTACTGCATTTGCCAAAAAAGCGGCTGCTGTTATGGTTCCAGCGGCTCTTCCCATTCCAACATTTTTCATATCTGCAACATTTGATTTGATCATATCCATATAATCATCATTTATTGGTAATTGCCAAAGCTCCTCGAAAGTTTTTTCTGATGAAATCTTTATTTTTTCTGTTAATTTTAGATCATTACTTACAAGTCCTGCAACATTATTTCCTAATGCAACAATGCAAGCACCGGTAAGAGTTGCAAAATCAATTATTGATTTAGGAGTGTAATTTTTTATCCCATAAGATAATGCATCTGCTAGAATTAATCTGCCTTCTGCATCTGTGTTTAAAATCTCAGCTGTTTTGCCGCTGTAGAGTCGTATAATGTCCCCCGGTCTGTATGATTCACCACTTGGCATATTTTCAACAGATGGAATTATCCCAACAACATTGATAGGCAGTTTTAATTCTGAAACTGCTTTCATTATTCCTAAAACTGTGCATCCCCCGCACTTGTCAAATTTCATCTCATCCATTTTGTCTCCAGGTTTTAATGAAATTCCTCCTGTATCAAATGTTACAGCTTTTCCTACAATCACAACTGGTTTTTCGTTTCGTCTACCTTTGTTATGTTCTAAAACGATAAGTTTTGGTTCATTTTTACTTCCTTGACCAACTGCTGAGATCCCACCAAACTTTTTTTGTTTGAGTTCATTTTTGGAGAAAATTTTGCATTTTAGTTTATTTTTAGATGATAATGATTTTGCAATGCTTGCAAGAGTAGTTGGTGAACATTCATTGGGAGGAAGGTTTGAAGTATCCCTTGCAAATAATACTCCTTCAGCAACAACTTGGGCCTCAGAAATAATTTTTTGAGCATTCTTAGAATTTGAAACTAATATTGAAAGATTAGGTGATTTTTTACTTTTTTCTTTCTTGAATTTATCAAATGAATATAAAGATAGTATTGTACCTTCAACAACTACTGCAATTGACGAGTCTAAATCAATTGGAAATTCAATTGGAATAACTATTGAAAATTCTGACAATCCTAAACTTTGTACCTTATGTGCAATTTTTCCTGTCACATTTCTTAATACATCAGTGGATAGTTTGTTCTTTGGACCAAGTCCAGCAATTAAGATCTTTTTTGCAGGAAACATTCCTAAAGTTTGAATTATGGATAATTCTCCAACTTTACCTTTAGTTTCTTTGATTGATTCTTTTACTGAAGAATCTATTTTTTCATGAATTTTTCCTAATCCGAGTGGTTCATTGGAATTTTCTAAAATAAACGTACAAAGAATTTGAGTTTTTTTAATTGAAGGTTTAGTAGAATCTGCTTTTATCTTCATAATATTTGGCTCGTACGTTTACAGGTTTTATAGATTACTTTATCTTTATTTTTCTACTATTTGTTAGTAGACTTGCAGAACGAAGAAAAACAGCTTTTGTAGTCTTACAATCTAAATCACAGGATTCTTGAATGTTTAAATCTTTAACACTATCATTTGCTCTTATTATAGCTGACATTAAAGGAAGTAATCCTGCTCTACCTCCATAAGCTGTTTTTTTATCAACAAACCAAAACATATCAAGTGCGCTAGAATCTAAAATTTCTTCTCGTAATCTTTTTCCAAGTTCTGAATAATGACCTACTATCCGTAATCTACCTCTTGCCAAAAGATTGACAAATTTTGCAAATTTTATACAAAGATAACACTGGTTATCATAAAGGACAAGTGGTACAAAATCATCTATCTTCACAATAATCTTCCGTTGCGATCGGATTAAAATTTTCGGAAGTAGCTTAATATTTCATTTACAAAGGAACAACACGGATGAGCCTAAATTACTATAAAATTAAAAAAAATGTTCTAAAGGCACGGAAACTTGTGATTAAAGGTACAACCGCAGCAGCTTCAGGTCATCCTGGAGGGTCATTTTCAATGGCAGAAATAATGGGTTGTCTTTTTAACAAATTTCTTAAATTTGACCCAAAAAACCCCCTCTGGGAAGACCGAGATAGATTAATTCTTTCAAAGGGACATGCTTCTCCAGGTCTATTTTCTAATCTTGCTGTTGCAGGTTATTTTGAACCATTAGAAATTGAAACACTTAGAAAGTTTGGAAGTAGATTACAGGGACATCCTGACCTAAAATGCCCTGGGGTAGAATTTTGTGGAGGTTCTTTGGGACTAGGTCTATCATATTCAATTGGAAATGCACTTGCTGCAAAAATTGATGGAAAAAATCATCGCATCTATACTATACTAGGTGATGGAGAATCAGATGAGGGACAGGTTTGGGAAGCTGCAATGGCAGCTGCCAAATTTAAAGTTGATAATATGACAGTCTTTGTAGATAGAAACTTCATACAGCAAGATTCGTATACTGAAAAGATTATGCCTCTTGATGAAAATCTTGAGGGAGACGATCTTTCAGAAATGTGGAGAGATGCAAGTAGATGGAAACTAGGGGACAAATGGCGTGCATTTGGATGGAATGTCATTGACATTGATGGGCACCGAATTGAACAAATTGATTATGCAATAAAAAAGGCAAATCAGACTAAAGGGGTTCCTTCAATAATTATTGCTAGAACAATCAAAGGAAAAGGAGTTGAACATATGGAGGATAATCCTCAATGGCATGGAAAGGCACCAAAACCTGAGATTGCTCCTATAATCGCTTTAGAACTTGAATCACAATTTATGATTGCGCCGTCTATAATTGCAGGAAACATGTCGAATTTAGAAAATGAAGTAAAACGATGTGTGGAAGGAAGAGCAGATTATATTCATCTAGATGTAATGGATGGCGTCTTTGTTCCAAATACTACATTTGATTATACAAAAATAAAACAACTCCGATCACTCACAGTTCTTCCTTTTGATGCACATCTAATGATAAATGAACCTGTAAAACAAATACAAAATTATATTGATGCAGGATGTGACATTGTAACTGTACATGCAGAAGTTTGTGATGAATCAAGCTTTGGTGAAATAAAGGATGTCTTACAACAAAATCAAGTTGGAGTGGGTCTTGCAATTAATCCAGATACAAATCTACCAGAATGGTCACACAAGTTTCTTGAAGAATTGGATCAACTAATTGTAATGTCAGTAATTCCAGGTAAATCTGGACAAAAATACATAGAGTCTAGTCACGAAAAAATTCAAAATCTTGTTAAAATTTTAAAAAATAACAAATTTGAAGGAACCATTGAGGCTGATGGAGGGGTAACCCTTGATAATGTAGGTCAATGTTTTGTGGATGGAGCTAGAGCATTTGTTGGTGGAAATGCAATAATTGGACAAAAAGATGTTAGGGGAATAATTCGGGAGTTTAGAGATACTATTTTGAAATATAGAAGACGATTATTAATACAAAAAGCAAACGAGCTTGGAGGAAAAGATCTTGTTAACAATTGGATAAACCTTCACGTAATTGGTGAGAAAAAGAACCAACTTATTCAGATTGCAAAGGAGCTTGGATTCAATTGAGTATTACAAGTCAAATGGCTGACATGAGAACAGAATATGGTAAAGCACTAATAGAAATTGGAAAAGAAAATCCAAACATAGTTGTATTAGGTGCAGATACAACTGACTCATTAAAAACTGCTGGTTTTGGAAAACAATTTCCTGAAAGATTTTTTAATGTTGGAATTGCAGAAGCAAATCTTGTTACAATAGCTGCTGGGCTTGCTTATGCTGGAAAAACTGCATTTGCAAGTACCTATGCAATATTTTTGCCAGGTAGATGTGTTGATCAAATTAGAAACCAAATAGGTTACCCTACAAGAAATGACAATAAAGGACTAAATGTAAAAATGGTAACCTCACATGGTGGACTAACAGTGGGTGCTGATGGTGGCTCACATCAACAATTGGAAGATATTGCAATTATGCGTGCAATACCAAATGTACGTGTATTGATTCCAGCTGATGCAATTTCAGTATCAAAACTTACATGGATTATTTCTCAACAATATGGCCCGTTCTACATGAGAATGGCTCGCTCTGAAACACCTGTAATACATTCAGAATCACAAGAGTTTGAAATTGGAAAAGGAATTACATTACTGGATGGTTCTGATTGTACCATTGCAGCATGTGGCATAACTGTAAAAATGGCGCTTGATGCTGCTGAATCCTTAAAAAAAGAAGGAATTTCTTGTAGAGTGCTTGACATGTTTTCAATAAAACCAATTGATAGGGAACTTTTAGAAAAGGCAGCAAGGGAAACAGGTTCAATTGTTACTTGTGAAGAGCATAACATTATGGCAGGATTTGGATCTGCTGTATCCGAAGTAGTTTCAGAAACCTATCCAGTTCCAATTAGAAGAATAGGTGTACATGACAAGTTTGGAGAATCTGCAAGGGATAATGAAATTCCACTTCTGCTTGAAAAGCATGGAATTACATCTATTAATATAGCAAAAAAAGTAAAGGAGGTTAGGAGTAAATCATGAAAATATTTCTTAATACTGCTAATTTG
>Ga0075301_1000032_pt1 | contig 33744 bp, 38 predicted proteins | sample Browns_TuleA_D1_FD_120053 | JGI IMG/M metagenome (GOLD analysis project Ga0075301, IMG submission 120053) | Natural and restored wetland microbial communities from the San Francisco Bay, California, USA, that impact long-term carbon... | ecosystem: Environmental > Terrestrial > Soil > Wetlands ... | reverse complement strand
GCGACCGCAAGCTCACGGTGAGCCGCGCGGCGCGCTTCGGCATTGTCGGCCAGAATGCCGCGATCGCTCTGCGCATCGACGATTTCGGCGGCCAAGTCACGGGCAACATGGCGCGTCTCGATGTCAGCGTGGATGGCGAAAAGCGCGGCTCCGAGATGGCGCCTATCGGGCGCGACAGCACGATCAACGTGCCCATCGCGCATGGCGGTGAGAATGTGATCGAGCTCGAGGCCGAACCGGGCCCGGCTGAACAGACGCTGCAGAACAACCGCACCGTGGTGGTGGTCAACGGCGTGCGCGACCGGTTGCGCGTGCTCTTGATCTCGGGCCAGCCGCATGCGGGCGAGCGTGTGTGGCGAAATCTTCTGAAGGCCGACCCATCGGTCGATCTTGTGCATTTCACCATTTTGCGCCCGCCCGAGAAGCAGGACGCGGTGCCGATCAACGAACTATCGCTGATTGCGTTTCCCACGCGCGAGCTTTTCGACGAGAAGCTCGACCAGTTCGATCTGGTGATCTTCGACCGCTTCAATCGCGAAGGCATACTGCCGCTCGCCTATTTCGAGAACCTGGCGCGCTACGTCGAACAGGGCGGCGCCTTGCTGATCTCGTCGGGACCCGAGTTTGCCGCGCCCGACAGCATCTATCGCACGCCGTTGGCGGCCGTGCTGCCGGCGCAGCCGACAGGCGAAGTGGTGAGCCAGGGCTTCAAGCCCGAAGTGACGCCCGACGGATTGGCCCATCCGGTGACGCAAGGCTTGACCGGCGCCAACCACGACAATGTGCCGCCAGGCTGGGGCCGCTGGTTCCGCGTCATCGGCACGCAGAAGCTTGCGGGCGTCACCATCATGTCGGGCGCGAGGCAACCGCTCCTTGTGCTCGACCGCTTCCGCCAGGGCCGCGTGGCGCAGTTGCTTTCCGATCAGGCCTGGCTGTGGGCACGCGGGTTCGAAGGCGGCGGGCCGCAGGCGGAATTGCTGCGCCGGCTCGCGCATTGGCTGATGAAGGAGCCCGACCTGGAAGAAGAAAAGCTGGCGGCGCAGATCGTTGGCGGCGACATGAGCATCACGCGCCGAACCATGGCGGCTCAGCCTGCGCCTGTTACCGTCACCGCACCATCGGGCAAGACCGAGCAAGTCACGCTCAACCCCGCGATGCCCGGCAAGTTCACTGCCAATTTGAAAACGAACGAGCTCGGCCTCTATCACCTGACCGACGGCATGCAGAGTGCGATTGCGGCGGCGGGACCACTTAATCCGCGCGAAGTCGCCGACATGCGCGCGACGGATTCGATTCTAAGGCCTTTCGCCGAGAAGACGCATGGCTCCATCAACTGGATCAAGGACGGCGTGCCGCGAGTGCGCGAAGTGCAATCGGGAAGCGATGCCAGCGGCAACGGCTGGATCGGCGTCGCGCGGCGCAATGCCTATCGCGTGGCCGCGGTCGAACAGGAAACGCTGCTGCCACCCTGGCTTGCGTTGGTGCTTTTGATCGGCGCGGTTCTTCTCGCCTGGCGCGTCGAAGGGCGGTAGATTGCCCAACCACAAACACGGGGCACATCATGCGCATGATAATCGCATCACTGGCAGTGGCATTGCTTGTTTCTCCGGCACTGGCGTCATCGGGCGGCACGGGCACGGGCAAAGGCTCACCCACGCCAGGCACGACGACCGTGCAGCAGCCGGTCAATCCTTGTCAGCAGGGCGAAACCTACGATGCGGCGAAAAACCTCTGCACACGTCCCAACGGCGAGACTTATACGCCTGTGCCGCGCTAACGCCGGCGATTTTAGCCGAGCGGCGCCGCGTTCGCCGAAACAGGCTCGTCGATGCGGGCGCGCGCAACCGCGCCTTCGAGTTTCTCCAGCGCGCCCGGTTGCAGGCTTAACCCAAGAATGCGCTCGGGATCGACCGGGCTGGGGAAGCGTGCCTGGCTTGGTTTCAGCTTGGCGAAGCCCGCGCGTGAATAATAAGATTCGTCGCCCACCAGTATGATGGTGGCGTAGCCCAGTTTCTTCGCTTCCTCGATGCCCTTCTGCATCAGCGCAATGCCGATGCCCTTGCCACGCAGCTCAGGCTGCACAGCGAGCGGGCCGAGCAGCAACGATTTCTGACCGCCGATGAGAATCGGCCAGAAACGCACGGCGCCGACGAGCTTCTTGTTCTCTTCCGCGACGAAGCAGAGCCGCGTTTCCGGTTTAACGCCTTCGCGCAAACGGTATGCGGTCTTGGCAAAGCGCCCCGCGCCGAAGCCGAGCGTGATCAGCTTCTCGACAGCGCCCGCGTCTTTCGCGCTTTCGTTCCGGATTTGCCACATCGCCGCCATGCGGGGGTTCTTACCATATCGTGGTGCGTTCCGCGCGGCCTGCGAACTCGGCGAGGCGGCGGCGCGTGCCGTCGGACGTGCCGGCGGGGAGTGCGTAGCCATCGGCGAAGCGAATCTCGGCGATCTCGTGATTGGCGTGGAAATTCAATTCGACGTTACGCACAACATAGAGGGCGATGTGATCGCTCCAGCGCCCGGCGCGGCGCAGATAGATGCCGAACAATTCGGGTGGCGCAGATTTCACGAGGCAAACTTCTTCCTTCAGCTCGCGCATCAGTGCATCGGCGCTGGTCTCGTGGCGATCGACACCGCCGCCTGGCAAGTGCCAGCCGCCGACATAGGTGTGGCGAACGAGAAGCACGTGCCCTCGCGCATCGAGAGCGATCGCGCGCGCGCCCAGCGACACCGGCGCGATCGCGCCACGCGCCGCGGCGCGCGCATGCTGGAGAAAACGGAGAACCGCGTTCGGCATGAACCTCTTTATAGAGGATTCTAGGTGCGGCGGACTCTAATCGGGTGAAGGCGTGGAATGCGCAGGTTGGGAAGCTCGGAGAACAGCGTGGCTAGCGCGCTGGCCATGAGGCCGAGCGGCAGCGCATAGAGCACGTCGAGATCGTTTCCGAGCGCCACGATCGCCGTGACCGCGACGCCCGCCCAGTGCCCGACCTGAAGGCGTGGCATGACTTCCCTCCGTTGCCGGAAAGGAGCCTAAAACGTACAGACGCGAGGCCGAAGCTTATGCCTAAGAATGGGTTAACAGGCGCAGCAAGGCAGGCGCCCGCGCGCCTATTTCTTCGTGTAAAGCCCGCGTAAGGAGCCCTCGTCGCCGTTCCAGACGATGTCGGAAATCTTCCAGCCGTTTTTCAGGTGCACGAGATTGACGCGAATGAGCTTCGCGTCGCCGGTGTTCTTGAATTTGACGGTGGCCGTCGCCTTGTTGTCGCCTTCATGCGTGAACGTGATTTCGAACGACTTGATGTCCCAATCCTGCGCATCAACGAAAGGATCGCCATCGAGGCTGGGAACCTCGCCATTCTTGGCTGCCGCCGCATTGTCCTTGATCATCATGTCGGCGAGCGATGGCTCGAAGTAGTGCCGGATCGCGGAATCCTTGTCGAGAAAAATGCCTTTTGCGCTCTTGCCCTTGTAATGTGCGTAGATGCCATTGACGAATGTCTCGGCGGTTTGCTCGGTAGCCATCGCTGCATTTGCCGCAAGAAATGCACCAGCCATGATCGCAGCCCATAGGCCGCGCTTTATTCCGTCGATCATGAATTCCTCCCGAATCTTGAACGTTCGAACTTGCTGCTCATTCGAATTTGATACCCTGGGCGAGCGGCAGCTGGTCCGAATAATTGATGGTCGAGGTCTGGCGCCGCATGTAGCCTTTCCACGCGTCCGAGCCGGATTCGCGGCCGCCGCCGGTCTCTTTCTCGCCGCCGAAGGAGCCGCCGATTTCGGCACCCGAGGGCCCAAGGTTCACATTGGCGATGCCGCAATCGGAGCCGACCGCGGACACGAAGCGCTCGGCCTCCTGCAGATCGCGCGTGAAGATGCAGGACGACAGCCCCTGCGGCACGCCGTTATGCACCGCCATGGCGTCGTCGAATTTCTTGTAGGAAAGCGCATACAAAAGCGGCGCGAAGGTTTCCTCGCGCACGACGTCGGTCTGCGACGGCATCTCGGCGATCGCCGGATAGACGTAATAGGCGTTGGGGTATTTGTTGGCGAGCGCGCGGCCGCCGCCATAAATCTTGCCGCCTTCGGCGCGAGCGCGCGCGAGCGACTTTTCCATGTTGGCGAATGCGGTCTCGTCGATCAGCGGACCGATCAGCGTGCCCTTTTCGCGCGGATCGCCGATGGGAAGCTTTTCGTACACGCCTTTCAGGCGCTCGATCAGTTTATCCTTCACGCTCTCATGCGCGATGACGCGGCGGAGGCTGGTGCAGCGTTGGCCCGCGGTGCCCACGGCCGAGAAGGTGATGGCGCGCGTGGCTAGCTCGAGATCGGCTGAGGGCGTCACGATCATGGCATTGTTGCCGCCGAGCTCGAGAATGGCGCGGCCGAAACGGCTTGCCACGATGGGGCCGAGGGCGCGGCCCATTCGGGTGGAGCCCGTGGCGCTGACGATGGGAATGCGCGGATCCTTGGCGATAGCCTCGCCTGCTTCGCGCACGCCCAGTACCACCTGCATCAGGCCCGCGGGCGCATCGCCGAATTTTTTCAGCGCGCGCTGGAACAGGGCTTCGACGGCCAACGCCGTTAGCGGCGTCTTCTCCGACGGCTTCCAGATCACGGGATCGCCGCAGACGAAACCAAGCGAGGCGTTCCACGCCCAGACGGCGACGGGGAAATTGAACGCGCTGATGACGCCCACGGGGCCAGCGGGATGCCAGGTCTCGGTCATCTTGTGGGCGGGGCGCTCGGAGGCAATGACCAGGCCGTAAAGCTGGCGCGAGAGGCCGACCGCGAAATCGCAGATGTCGATCATCTCCTGGACTTCGCCGAGGCCCTCCTGGAGGATCTTGCCGGCCTCGAGCGTGACTAACATGCCGAGTGTTTCTTTTTCGGCGCGCAGTTCTTCCCCGAGGAAACGGATCAGTTCGCCGCGGCGCGGCGCCGGCACCGTGCGCCAGGCGCGAAATGCCTCAACGCTCGCTTTAATCTTGGCTTCAATGCTGCGAGCGTCGTCATAGGCGATGCGCGCCATCTCCGCGCCATCGATGGGCGAACGCACCACGTGCTCGCCCGCAGGCACGCGGGCGCCAAAGCGTTTCAGGATCTCGGCAGCGTTCATCGGCGCCTCCATTCTCAAGCGTAATAGCGTCCGAAGCGGTTGGTGAGGAAGTCGGAAAGCTTGGTCTCCTCCTGCCGCACGAAGCCGCGGCCCGCGAGTTTACCCTCGACCAGCAGATCGCACATGGCGCAGATACCGGACGCCGTCGTGATCTGGATCGCGCTCATCAGCCTGCTGCCCACGTTCTGGCTGTAGATCTTCTTGGCATAGGACTCCTGCGTCAGCAGGCCGTTCCGCCAGCCCGAGACGGTGACGAAGATCAGCACCACGTCCTGATAGGTGATGGGGATGGCGGTCTCCAGCACATCCTTCATGATGTCGCGGCGCACGCCGAGGCGCAGATCGCGCACCAAGAGTTTGACGATGTCGCGGTGGCCGGGATAGCGCACGGTCTTGTAGTTGAGGTTCTCGACCTTGCCCTCCAGCGTCTCGCACAGCGTGCCTAGCCCACCCGAGGTGTTGAACGCTTCGTAATCGATGCCGTCGAGCGCGAAGTGCTCGATCTCTTCGAGTGCCGGCACTTCGACGAAGCGGCCATCGCGGATGGCCTCGCAAGGATTGCAGTACTCGTTGATCAAGCCGTCGGTCGACCAGGTGAGATTGTATTTCAGCGCGTTGTGCGGATAGACAGGAAGCGCGCCAACACGCATCCGCACATCGCGCAGCTTCTCGAATTTCGAGGCGAGGTCGGCCGCGACGATGGAAATGAATCCGGGCGCAAGGCCGCACTGCGGAATGAAGGCGGTGTCGGAGCTGTTGGCCAGATCCTTGATCGCGCGCGTGCTTGCTACGTCTTCGGTAAGATCGAGATAATGCGCGCGCGCCTTCCTCGCCGCCGTGCCGATGATGGGGTTGAGCGTGTAGGGCGTGGCCGACAGCACGATGTCGTGGCCTTCGATTTCCTTCGCGAAACTGTCCGCGTTCTTCAGCTCGACGACCTTCGTGGTGACGTTGGCCTTCGGCATGCGCGCAAGCGAAGTCGCATCGCGGTCCACGATCGTGAGCTGGTAGTCGCCCGTGCCGCCTAGGAGTTCGGCAATAGCGATGCCGATCTTACCGCCGCCGACCAGAATGACCTTTTTCATGGACCTCGCCTCCTCGCCAAGCCGGCCAATTGGTTAGGGCTTGCACGGGGCGGCGGGGAGGCTGCGAAGCGCCGGAACTTGCATTGGGACCCGGCGAATCGCAGGATGATCCGGCAAAATGACGGATGCCGCCATGCGCGACAAGGACAGCCAGCTAATCGCCCTGCTCAAAGCCAATGCGCGCGAGCCCACCGCGTCCCTCGCGCGCAAGATGAATGTTGCCCGTTCGACTGTGCAGGAACGCATTCAACGGCTCGAACGCGAAGGCACGATCAAGGGCTATACCGTGCGCCTGTCCGACGAGGCCGACACGCGGCGCCTGCGCGCCATCGTCATGATGTCGGCAGACCCGCGCCAGGGCGACCGCGTGGCCGCTGAACTGAAGCGCATGCCCGAGGTGCGCTCGCTCTACGCGGTATCCGGGGCACACGACATGGTGGCGCAGGTCGAGGCGGACACGGCCGCACGCATGGATGCGATCCTCGACCGCATAGGCCGCGCCACTGGCGTTGCCCGCACCGTGTCGTCGATCATTCTGTCAGAGAAATTCTCGCGCTGACCAAATCCGGCGAACCGGCCCTGGTTCGCCCGATAGGAACTGCTGCACTTTTAATTAGCGCGAATTTCCGCGTAGCCGTTTTGCGCTCGAGATGAGTGGCCAAGCGCGGGCTCGTGAATTCTGCACCCACCATGAACCGCATCAGGGGACCGAAACTGTACATGGCGTTCAGACCCACGGTGTAAAGGCCGGGCACCCGGGTCTCGAAGAAATCCGATAAGTCGGGCGAACCGCCACCGGGCGCCGCACGTTCGGCCAGATCGGGTGCAAGGAAAGGCAGTTTTCTCAGATCCGGCCGGAAACCCGTGGCCGCAATGAGGTGGTCGAAGGACTGGGTTTCTTGCCTGCCGTCAGCTCTCGCAAGCGTGAGGGCCGCCTGGTCGTTTCTAACCCGCGCGCCACAGATCGTACGTGAAAGCGACTTCGGGATTTTCCCTTCCACCTGCTCCCGCATGAACCAGCCCCCTGCGGGATGCAAATGACTGGCGATCGCCCGGTCCTTCAAATGGCGAGGCAGGCGATAGAACAAAAGCGGGGCCGCCGCACAGAAATACGATCGCCAGCCGCGCCCTATCCCGGATGCGGGGCGCCGCAGCCTGCCGAGCAAGCTCTCGTCATCGGGGTCTGGAACTGGATTGAATTTGACTTCTGTTGCGCGGGCTATGATCCACGGCGATGCGCCGGCCTGGTCGAGGGCGTTCGCAATATCGACGGCCGAGGCGCCCGCGCCGATGACCGCTACGCTCTTCCCGCGAAACTTCGTCAATTCACGATGATCGAAACTGTGGGAAACGAATTCACGCGGAAGAACGCGTAAAGCGGACGGCGTGTGCGCGTACCACGTTATCCCGACCGCAAGCACGATATTGCCGGCCTTGACCGTCTGACCATTCGCTAACGAAAGCGAAAACTCGTCCCCCACGCGCTCGATTTTGGCGACGTCGACCTGCTCAACGTTGGGCACGTGATGCACGCGAAAATCTTCCGCGTAAGCCAAGAAAGTCGAAAGCGGAACCGGCTCGCCCTGATCGCGATAGGCGAGCCCACGTCGCGCGCAATAGGCAGCGAGCGTCGAGTCGCGCGCCGGTGCGGACAGATTAGAGGCGAACCCATCGGATTTGAGGATCATGGTTTCCGGCATGTGCCGCGACCAGGTGTCGAGAACTTTGCCGAAAATGCGGAAATCCACGCGGCGCGCGCGCAGATGCGCGGCGAGTGAAAGGCCATAGGGTCCCGCGCCGATGACGGCTACCTCGCACCTATTCACCATACGCGCATACCCCGCCGTTCCACTTGGATACACCTGTCCCGCAATGCCACAGCGTTTTTTGGGCGCTGGGCTGTTTTCAGGCTTGCCGTTCCAGTCCCGTGCCAGGACCAGAACTTGCTTCGAAACCCCTCGTTCCAGGGGCTGGCATGAACCGAACAATTCTTCTCGTCACAACAGTGACCTGGCCGTCCGTTCCCCGGTACGCCGCGGGCTTTGCAGCCGCGGGCGCAAGGGTGGAGGTCTTCGCTCCGCCTACAGCGCCGGTGAACCTCAGCCGCTACGTAGCGCGGGCTCATCCGTATCGGCCCCTCGCGCCCCTTGCATCGCTCAAGAAAGCCATCGCGCGAGCAAACGCCGACCTGTTGGTGCCCTGCGACGATCGCGCGGTGTCTCTTCTCCTGAAACTTCACGCGGATGCAGATGCGAATCTTGCGTCGCTCATCGCCCGTTCGTTGGGAAACCCATCCTCTTACGCTATGATGATGTCGCGGTCGCAATCGCTTGCGGCCATGCGCGCGGTAGGCGTGCGCCTGCCCGACACTTATCCGGTTGGCAATGAAGATGAGCTCGACCGGCTGCTAACCGAAACGGGCTTTCCAGCTGTATTCAAGGTCGATGGCAGTTGGGGCGGTGACGGAATCGCAATCGTCGGCGATCCTAAGGAAGCCATCCGTGTGTTTCGCCGTCTGGCCCGGCCGGTATCGCGCCTGCGAAATCTCGCACGCTCGTTCAAGCGGCGGGATTTACATTTTCTGAGGGAAGTGATCGCGCCAACAGCGCGCCTGGTTTCATTGCAACGCTTCGTCGCGGGCAAGCCCGCAGCCAGTGCATTCGCCGCCTGGCAGGGAAAGCTGATGAGCGTTTTTTGTTATGAGGTGCTTGTGGCGCAAGGAACGATCGGGCCGCCCAATGTCATCCGCCGCCTCCATTGCCCCGAGATGGTCGAAGCCTCGCGCCTGGCCGCCGAACGCTTCGGGCTTTCCGGGCTTTTCGGAATGGATTTCATCCGCGATGCCGAAGGCAAGCCTTATCTGATCGAGATCAATCCACGCGGCACGCAAGGCGGCACTCTGCCCTTCGGGCTGGGCTGCGATCTTCCCGTTGCCTTGAGCGAAAGCGCATTTGGCTGCGCGCGCAGTTGCCGGCCAACGATCACAAAAGATGTTGTCGTGACATTTCCGCGGTTGTGGCTCAACGATCCACAAAGCGTCTGGCTCAAAATTGGATACCACGACGTGCCCTGGGACGATCCACCCGTGCTCGCGGCCGCGCTCGCAGGAATGAAATCACCCGCGCTGGAGTCACTGCGTCATGTCTATGCCTGACCTGGCTTACGCTTCCAAATACCCCGGGCGGCTCGCGCGCGTCCTCCTTCACGATCCAGGCGATCTGTGGGACACGTTTCGCGACCGGTTGGCGCAACACCGTGAACGCCAGCGGCCACCCTACATTCAGGAACCCGACAGAGATTGGGAAGCGAAATTGCTGGCGCACGCTGGCGATGTCTTGGGCACGGATACGATCGGCGAGTTCCAGACGCTTTGGCCCAACGTCATGGCGACCGCCAAAGCAAACGGCCTGAACGTAGGTCCGGAAAGCTTCGCTGGTTTCAACGATGGCGACCGCGCATTGACCCGCGCGATTTATCGCCTCGTGCGGCATGGTCGTCTCACAAAGGTTGTGGAAACGGGAGTTGCGCATGGCTTTACCACGCGCGTCATCCTCGAGGCGCTGGCGCAAAACAGAGGTGGGCACCTGTGGAGTATTGACCGCCCGCCGCTCGACCCCGTACGGCGCAGGCAAGTCGGCGTTGTGGCGCAGCCCCGTGCCGGCAGCCGCTGGACGCTCATCCGCAATTCGAGCCGACGGGCGCTACCGGGACTGCTGCAAAAGATCGCGCCTATAGATCTTTTCGTTCACGACAGCTTGCACACGGAGCGCAACGTCACTTTTGAGTTGAGCGTGGCGTGGCCCGCGTTGAAGCCAGGAGGTATCGCCGTGATCGACGACATCGATTCGAACTGGGGGTTCGACCGCTTCGCGAAAACGCGTAAGGATTTTCGGGCGCTTGTCTGCGAAGCCGAGCCCGTGCGGCCGGACGAGCGCCGTTTTAACAGGAAGGGCCTATTCGCCATCCTGTTCAAGGATGGCGCGGCTTAACTCCAGGCTGTCTGTTAGCGCACCGCGAACCCTGCTTGTTCCAGTTTCTTGCGGATGTCGCCGGCGTGCTCGACGTCGCGCGCTTCGATCACCATGCCGAGTTCGGCCGAGCGCGCGGACAGATTGTTGAACAGACGGTTGTGCGAGACGTCGAGGATATTGCCGCCCGCTTCGCTGACGATGGTAGCCACCTTGGCAAGAAAGCCAGGCCTGTCCTCGATGGCGATGATGAGCGACTGGATACGGCCCTCGCGACCCAGCTCGCGCAGGATCACGTTCGAGAGCAGCCGCATGTCGATGTTGCCACCCGAAATGACGATGCCGACCTTGCGGCCATGAAATTTCTTGCGGTTGGCGAGAACGGCCGCGAAGGCCGCCGCACCCGCGCCCTCGGCCACCGTCTTTTCCACTTCCAATAAGGTGACGATCGAGCGCTCGATCTCAGGCTCGCTGACCAGAAGAATGTCGGAAACCAGCGCGGAAATAATCACGCGCGTGATATGGCCGGGCTCTTTGACCGCGATGCCTTCGGCAATGCTCTGGCCGCCGCATGTGACTTTCTCGCCTTTCACCGCGCCGTACATGGACGGATAGAACTTCGTCTGCACGCCATAGATGGTGATGTCGGGCCTTAGCGCCTTGGCTGCGATCGAATTGCCCGAGATCAGTCCGCCGCCGCCAATAGGGATGACGAGTGTGTCGATCTCTGGCGCTTGTGAGAGAAACTCGAGCGCCAGCGTTCCCTGTCCTGCGATGATTTTGGGATCATCGAAGGGATGCACCATGATGAGATTGCGTTCGCTGACGAGCACGTTGGCAGCGGCAACGGCCTCGTGGAAGTTCGCGCCCCTTAATTCCACCGTCGCGCCGAAATCGCGCGTGTGTTTCACCTTATTGAAGGGCGTGCCTTCCGGCATGACGATTGTGGCGGGGATTTTCAGGCGGCCCGCGTGATAGGCGACACCTTGCGCGTGATTGCCGGCCGAGCACGCCACAATGCCACGCTTGCGCTCGGCATCCGTCAGCGACGACAGCTTGTTGAGCGCGCCGCGCTCCTTGAACGACGCCGTGAAGTGCAAATTCTCGAATTTGAGGAAGATCTCGCAGCCCGCGATCTCGCTAAGCGTGCGCGAATGGTGCGCTGGCGTATGGGGCACCGCGCGCGCAATGGTGTGTGCCGCCTGCTCGATATCGTGCAGTTTGACCGGGAGTCCAGCAGTGGCCACGCGGTTCATGCTATCTCATAATCTATGAGGGTCGGATACGCAGATTCATCTGCTTTATCCCACGCTTCATGGCAAATCCAGTAGACTCTAGACAGATCATTTGCATTTGAGTTCAAACTACAGGAGCTATTTACGGTTCCATCAAAATATGAACTCATCTGTATTGGGGGCATAAATGGATATTTCAAACATCGATTGGTCCAAGCGATATTTCTCACGAAGCAAGGCCTATGCCCTTGGCCGGCTGAGTTGTATCGCCTATCAGACCGATGTTGCCGGTATCGACTACGACACAGAGGTGAGTGCCTGGAACTTCGATACCGCCCAGAAGCACTTCGTGAATGTGAATTTCCTCGGCTACAACACGCAGGCCTATATCTTCGCTAACGACAAAGGCATCTTTCTAGCATTCCGCGGAACTCAAGAACTTGAGGATTGGGGGGCGGATTTGCAATCCGCCGAAGCGCCAGGCGCGGTGTATGGACTCTGGACATTGTGCACCGTCCATCTGGGTTTTGCCGACGCGCTACAAACCGTATGGAATCAGCTTTTCAATTCCATCAATAAATTACGCAGCGGAACCCCAGACAAGCCTCTTTGGATCACTGGTCACAGCCTCGGCGGTGCCCTTGCTCTGTTGGCAGCAGCGAAGTTTCTGCATAAACACAAGTCCGTGTCCGGTGTTTACAACTTCGGCCAACCGAAGGTCGGAAATTTCGTTTTTTGCGATCATATCGACGAGAGACTCAGATTCTATAGATACGTCAATCACAACGATGCGGTCCCCGGTTTACCGCCTGTAGAGTTCAAACATTGCGGAGTCATCCGATATTTCGACAGCCAGGGCGTCTTGCAGAGCAATGAAACCGACCGCTCGATTCTGAGTACATCCTTTCAGGATCACCACATGGAGAACTATCTCCAGCGTCTCGAAGAAGCTGGACCGGATTTGGGCTATCTAGGCAATCAGCGCACACTCGAGTTTCACGATCTTGAAAACCCCAATCGGAATTGCCAGACCGATGAGATCGATCCCGACCACATCAAGATGTTTCCCTCCCCCGAAGACGCGGTGGCGGCAGGATTCGATTATTGCGCATGGTGTTTCAGCAGAGGGATGTCTCAGCAATAGGCTGCCTACTGCCTGCCCTTGCTGCGGCAGCGACCGTGCCATGAACAACGGATATGCCCAGGCTGGTAGCAGCGGAGGGATTTGAACCCCCGACCAAGGGATTATGATTCCCCTGCTCTACCACTGAGCTACGCTGCCATAGCAGCCAAGGCGGGCGATGTAAGGTCGGGGTCCGAGCGCTGTCAAGGAACCCTGTTTCGTCATCGCCCGCGTCATGCGGGCGATCCACTTTTCAAATGGATTGCCCGAACAAGTCGGGCAATGACGTTGGACTAAGCTGCCGCCGCGCGCGCGGGTTCGGCGCGCGCGATCCAGCCGCCACCCAGCACGCGGCTGCCATTCTCTTCGTAGAAGACGCATGCCTGGCCAGGGGCCACCGCCTCTTCGGGCGAAAGCAATTCGACCATCGCGGAACGATCGCCCGAAGGTGTGACGCGTGCGGGCACGGGCGGGCGCGTTGAGCGTACCTTCACGGCGCACATGAGCACGCAATTGGCCGGTGCCAGCCAGTTCACCTCGCGCAAAAGAATGCTTTGCGTGCGCAGCGCCTCGCGCGGGCCGACCACCACGCGCGCGTTCTTCGCATCCAGCGTGAGCACAAAGAGCGGCCCGGCGTGGCCCGAGAGCCCGAGGCCCTTATGCTGGCCGATGGTGAAATGGATGACGCCGGAATGCTGGCCCAGCACGCGGCCCTGAAGATCTACGATCTCGCCCGCGCGCGCGGCATCGGGCTTCAGCTTCTCGACCACGCTGTCATAGCGGCCCTGCGGCACGAAACAGATGTCCTGGCTGTCCGGCTTGTCGGCGACAGCGAGGCCGAGTTCCGTGGCCATCGCGCGCACCTCGCTCTTGCGCATGTCGCCAAGCGGGAAACGCACATAATCGAGTTGCGCCGGCGTGGTGGCGAAAAGGAAGTAGCTCTGGTCGCGGCTCATGTCGGCCGCGCGATGCAGCTCGGGCCCGTTCGCCCCCACAATACGTTTCACGTAGTGGCCTGTGGCGAGCGCGTCCGCGCCCAGCTCCTGTGCCAAAGCGAGAAGATCGCCGAATTTAACCCGCTCGTTGCAGCGCACACAGGGGATGGGCGTCTCGCCCCGCGCATAGGTTTCGGCGAAATCCTCCATCACGCTTGCGCGAAAGCGCTCTTCGTAATTCAGCACGTAATGGGGAATGGCGAGCTTTTCGGCCACGCGCTTCGCGTCGTGAATATCCTGGCCCGCGCAGCAGGCACCCTTCTTCCGCACGGCCGCGCCGTGATCGTAAAGCTGCAGTGTGACGCCGACGACATCAAATCCGTCGCGCTTGAGCAGCGCGGCCACCACACATGAATCGACGCCGCCCGACATCGCTGCAACCACACGGGTCGCGGACGCGGGCTTGGCCAACCCAAGGCTGTTCATCTTCGAGGTCATGCGGCACGAATACAGGCCGCCTCTCGTCCGGGCAAGAAAAGATGAATGAGACCTCGAACTGCCCGCGACAATGCGCCAAAAATCGGACATGATCGTCCCGCAATATGCCGTGCATGTTGGCGGAGCGGGGCGAGCGAGCGCCACACGGCAGATGCCAAACGTGAAGGGCATGCTGGCGCGTTAGGGATTGACGCGCCCATTGGGCTGTAAAGGCCGCGCCGCTTTACCAACAAACACAAAATAAAGCCTTCGGTTTATGCGTTTGTTTACCGCGAGGCTTTGCCATTCTTTAAGCCGTGGCCGGTAGGCTCGTCGCGGTAATGGTGTGGAGTGCGATTAATGGAAGATACGCGCGAGCGCAGACCGAAGGTGAGCTATGTCATCGGACCCGATGGCAGCCCGCTCACGCTCGCAGATCTGCCGCCACCGAATACGAAGCGTTGGGTCATTCGCCGCAAGGCGGAGGTCGTCGCCGCCGTGCGCGGTGGATTGCTCTCTCTTGAGGATGCCTGCCGCCGCTACACGCTGACGGTGGAAGAGTTCCTTGCCTGGCAGCGGGCGATCGACCGCTTCGGCATGCCGGGCCTGCGCGCGACTCGCGTGCAGCAGTACCGCAACTAAGCGATTCCAGACGGGCGGGTGATGATCGCGCCTCGAAGCGTCATGCTTTGCGGCTGAAGCGGCCAAGCTGTTGATTTCAGTGGCAGCCTTTGTCGAGCATAGACGCGCGAGGGCGAAAGCCCTAATTTCCCGCGCATGATTGGCTGGATCGTTGCCGCGCTGGCGGCCATCGTCATCTTCTGGGGACTACTCACCTATAACGGGCTGGTGCGGCGAAAGAATCTCGTGGCCGAAGCTTGGTCAGGGATCGAAGCGCAGCTCAAGCGCCGCGCCGACCTCATTCCGAACCTGATCGAGACCGTGAAGGGCTATGCCGCGCATGAGCGGGGAACCTTCGACCAGCTGACCAAGCTGCGCGCCCAGGCGAGCGCCAATCAGAGCACGGGCGACATGGCGGCCCGCGCCCAGACCGAGCAGCAGATCACAGCGGCCATCGGCAAGATCATGGCGGTGGCCGAGGCCTATCCTGACCTCAAGGCCAGCGCAAACTTCCAGCAGCTGCAGGGCCAGCTCGCCGAGGTCGAGGACCAAATCCAGCTCTCGCGCCGCTACTACAACGCGAGCGTGCGCGACTTCAACGTGATGATCCAGCAGGCGCCCTCCAACATCATCGCCGGCTGGTTCGCCTTCAAGCCGGCCGATTACTTCCAGATCGAGAACGCGGCCGACCGCGCCGTACCCAAGGTTTCGTTTTCTTGATCCCTGCGAGGGTCTTTCCAATGCCACTTCGTATCTTTGCCGCTGCCGCGGCCATGATCCTGTTCGCGCTAGTGCCCGCACGCGCCATCGCGATGGAGGAAATCAAGGATTTCAGAAGCGAGGTCGCCATCGCCAAGAACGGCACGCTCAGGGTGCAGGAGACAATCGTTGTCCGTTCCGAGAACGACCAGATCCGCCACGGCATTTTCCGCGATTTTCCCACCACCTATCACGACCAGGCGGGCAACCGCGTTCGCGTGCGCTTCGATGTGATGGGCGTCACCCGCGACGGGAGCACGGAGAATTTCGAGCTTGAAAATTTAAGCAATGGCAAGCGGGTGAAGATCGGCAGCGCCGACACGCTGCTGGATGAAGGCGATCACACCTACGTCATTCTCTATGAAACGGATCGCCAGATCGGTTTTTTCGACGGGTATGATGAGCTTTACTGGAACGTGACCGGCAACGGCTGGGCGTTCCCCATTCTGCAGGCGGAAGCCATCATCCATCTGCCGGAGGGCGCGCGGCTCAAGCAATACGCTTTTTATACAGGTGCACAGGGCGCAACCGGCAAGGACGCAATGGAAACGTCCGATCCGGACGGCGCCATCCATTTCGTCAGCACCATGCCGTTCGGCCAGGGCGAAGGCATGACCGTGGCCGTGGGCTTCACCAAGGGCGTGGTCGTGCCGCCGACAAGCGGTGAAAAAGCAACGTCTTTCCTGCGCGATAATGCAGCATCGGGGATAGCGCTTTTGGGCCTGCTTGCGCTCTCGCTTTATTATTTCATCGCCTGGTGGAAATTTGGGCGCGATCCACAGCATGGACCCATCGTGCCGCTCTTCGAGCCACCCAAAAATTTCTCGCCCGCCGCCGTGCGCGACGTGCATCTCATGGGTTACGACCGCAAGGCCTTTGCCTCCTCGCTCATCGACATGGCGGTGAAGGGCTATCTGACGATTTCCGAAGAGGGCGGCGAATACACGCTAAAGCGCACCGGCAAAAGCGAAGCGGAAGCCGGCCTCGACAGCGGCGAGAAGGCGATTGCCCGCGCCTTCTTCCCCGGCTCGAACACGATCGTGCTCAAGAACACGAACCACACCAAGGTCTCGAGCGCGATCACGGGGCTGAAGGCCGCGCTCAAGAACGAATACGAGCGGCTCTATTTCGTCACCAATCGCGGCTGGTTTATTGGCGGGTTGGTGATCCTTGCGCTGGCTACCGTGGGGGCTGCCCTGTTCTCGGAAGAGCCCGAAGTCACCACCTTCATGCTGCTCTGGCTGAGCGGCTGGTCGGTGGGCACGAGCTTCCTGATCCACCGCGCCTGGGATTTGTGGGTCAATGTCTTACGCGGGCCCGGATCGAAAGTGATCAACACCGGCGCGGCCATTGCCGCCACCATCTTTGCCCTGCCCTTTACCGGCGGCTTGATTGCCGCGCTCGGCGCGCTGGGAAGCACGCTTCCCCTGCTGGTGACGGTCGTGCTCATGGCCCAAGGCATCTTGGCTTACGTCTTCTATCACCTGCTCAAGGCGCCGACGCTCGCGGGCGCCAAGATCCGCGACCAGATCGACGGGTTCCGCATGTTCCTGGTCACGGCCGAGAAGGACCGGCTCGAGAAGCTCAACCCGCCCGAGATCACGCCGCAGGTATTCGAGAAATTCCTGCCCTACGCCATGGCGCTCGATGCCGAGAACGAATGGAGCAAGAAGTTCGAGGAGGAGGCCGCCAAGGCCGGCCGCATGCCCCAGGGCACGACGTACACGCCGGGCTGGTATTCGGGCTCGTCCTTTAGCCGTGTCGGCACGGCCAGCCTGATGTCCGCGATTGCGGGATCGGTGGCCACGGCAGCCGCGGCCGCATCCTCGGCGCCCGGCAGTTCGTCAGGCTCGGGCGGCGGTGGGTCGTCGGGCGGCGGCGGCGGCGGCGGCGGCGGCGGCTGGTAGCTAGTGTTCGCGGGTCCGCTTGCCGGCATTGTCCATGGCTAAACGTCCAGGCCCAATTCCAAGCAGCAGCAGCAGCCCGCCGGCAATGGCGATATTGCGGATGAAAAGCTGATAGTCGGCCATGCGCTCGGCCGCATCCTGCAGCTCCCAATAATTGTGCAGCAGCAGCGTGCTGGCGATGGTGAAGGCGAAAAGCAGTAGCGCGCCCACTTTTGTCTTGAAACCAAGCAAGAGCGACAAGCCGCCAAGGATGATCGCCGACAGCGCAAAGAAGAGCGAGACGTCCGGCACCGGAATGTCCTTGTCCTTCATTAGCGCTATGGTCCCGTTCCAATCGCTCACGCGCATGTAAGCGTCGGACAGGAAAAACCAGGCGAGCGCCAGACGCCCGATAAAGGGCGAGATCACTTCTGCCAGCGACATGAACGATTCGGCTCCCCAGCGGATGGTGGTTTGCGAACGGGGATGCGTCAACCTGAGACATCACGACCCCCACCCGATTCGGCTTCGCTGCGCTGTATCGGCCTCCTCCTTTCAGGGGGGAGGAACACGGCAATGATTTTCCCTCCCTTGAAAAGGGAGGGACGAACGCACCGAGCGAACGCGAGATGCGTTCGGGGGGAGCGACTAACTTAGATCTGCCGGAAGGCGTGCTTGCGCAGATGGCGGACGATGGAAAGCTCGTCCAGGCGAGATTGGCTCGCCTGCGTTTCAGCTTCGGCCATCCTGCGTACTCGCTCTTCTTCCGCCATCTCGAATGTCTTGAGATCGTGAAAGGCAGAGGCGAGATCGGCGTCGGCCGCCATGCGTTCGCGCTCGAGTTCATTCATGGTGGCGCGGATATTGTCGCGGCGCACATCGATCGAGCGCAGGAAACTCGGAAAGGCCAGGCGTCCGATGTCGGAATCCCCGGAGCGGCGTTTTTCGCGTGCGACAGTCTCGTCGAAATCGGCGAGCTTGCGCTCAAGGTCGCTCTTCATCTCTTCGAGCGTGCCAAGCCTGCGCTTCAGCTCTTCGACACGGAAGCGCTTGAGGCGCAACAGAGAGTCCCGCCGTTTCATTTCGCACCCTTCCCCGTGATCTGGTTCCGAGTGATGGGGCACGCTGCACGGAGCGTGCCGCCTATGGCCAGACCCGCGCGGGAGCTGCCCGACATGGGGCGAACCCCTGCAAAACCCTGGCTGGTGACCTGGCTCAACGCGCCCACAAACGGCCCTCTTGGCCGAGGCCCCGGTGGCGGGGACATGGCCCTTTCTTTTGACAACCATGAACCAGAGGCTTTAAGTCACAGTAAACTTAACGAAGCGAATCAATGAGATGTCTCTCCTGATCCCCGCTCCGCGAGTCCCCTTTTGGCACCCGATCGCACGCAGCACGTGCGGCGCACCTCTTGTTAACCAATTCCGTTTAGGGTTTACGCCTTCGCAAAACGGCGAGCGCTTCGCGCGTAACGCTGTGCCTGAGGGGGCAAGTTAAATGCGCGTTCTGTTGATTGAGGACGATAGCGCTATGGCACGCAGCATCGAGCTGATGCTGCGGTCCGAAGGGTTCAACGTCTACACCACGGATCTGGGAGAGGAGGGCATCGATCTCGGCAAGCTGTACGACTACGACATCATCGTGCTCGACCTGCAGTTGCCGGACATGAGCGGTTTCGAAGTTCTTAAAAGTTTACGTCTCGCCAAAGTGCAGACGCCAGTTCTGATCCTGTCGGGTAACGCCATCGTCGAGGCCAAGGTTAAGGCTTTGGGCTTCGGCGCCGACGATTACATGACAAAGCCCTTCCACAAGGACGAGCTGGTCGCCCGCATTCAGGCGGTTGTGCGCCGCTCCAAGGGCCATTCGCAGTCGGTCATCACCACAGGCAAGCTCATCGTCAATCTCGACGCCAAAACGGTCGAGGTCGACAGCAGCCGCGTGCACCTGACCGGCAAGGAATATCAGATGCTCGAACTGCTCTCGCTTCGTAAGGGCACGACGCTGACCAAGGAGATGTTTTTGAACCATCTCTATGGCGGCATGGATGAGCCCGAACTCAAGATCATCGACGTCTTCATCTGCAAGCTGCGCAAGAAGCTCGCGGCGGCGACCAATGGCGACCACTACATCGAAACCGTCTGGGGCCGCGGCTATGTGCTGCGCGATCCCGATGAGAAGGCTGTTGCAGGAGCCGCTTGAACCAAACGAGCGGGGGACGATAAGGGGCGCTTCACAGCGCCCCTTTTTCGTTTCGCGTCTTCCTCAAAGGGAGAAGAGTTAGTTGCTTGTCCTCGCAGATCAGCCTGCAAGCGCCTCGAGGCGATCCACGCTTTCAGCCGGCACCTTCACATAGACGCCGCGCGCGCGCTCAAACGGCACGAAGGTGCTGCCCAATCCGAGCACAGTTTCCGCGACACCCAGCATCAGATAACCATCGGGCGCCAGCGCGGCCGGCAGACGGGCCAGCACGTCGGCTTTGGCGGCCTGACCGAAATAGATGAGCACGTTGCGGCAGAAGATTATGTCGAAGGTGCCCAGCCCGGCAAAGGAATCCAGCAGATTCCCCACGCGGAATTCCACGGGATTACGGATGGCCGAGCAGAGCCGCCAGTTTTCACCCTCGCGCCGGAAATAGCGCGACAACAGCACCGGTGAGAGCCCGCGCTGCGCCTCGAAGGGGTGATAGAGCCCTTCGCGTGCGCGATCCAAAACTTCTTCGTTGATATCGGTGGCCAGGATCTCGATGCGCCAGCCGGCGAGCTGAGCTTTGCGTTCCTCGAGGATCATGGCCAGTGAATAGGGCTCCTGCCCTTGCGCCGCGCCCGCACACCAAACGCGCAGGCGTTTCGTGGCCGCCCGACTCCGGAGCAGCGTGGGCAGCATGATGTCGCGGAACTGTTCGAAAGGGTGCTGATCGCGGAAGAACCACGATTCGTTCGTGGTCATGGCCGCAATTGTTTCTCGGATCAAGGGTTCGAGACCGCGGCGCAGCGCAGCAATCAGGTCGGAGAGATCTTTTAGCCCATTGCGTTTGACGATGGGCGCAAGACGCGTCTCGGCCAGCTGCGATTTCGCAGCCGTCAGCGCCAGGCCCGAACGCCTCTGCAAGAGTTTGGCAAGAAATTGAAAGTCGCTGGGCGTCATCGGAAGCTGCCTAGCGCAGCAAGCCCGCATCGGCGAACTTCGTCTCGATCGTTTTGCGGTCGAAGGGCTTGAGCAGATATTCGTTGACGCCTGCTCCCATCGCCTCCGTCACCTGTGCCACGTCGTTCTCGCTCGTGCACATGACGACGACGGGCTTGGCGCCGCCAGTCTCGCGCCTCAACGCGCGGAGAAATTCGATGCCTGTCATGTTGGACAGGCTCCAGTCGAGCAGGATCGCGTCGGGCATGTTTTGGCGGCAAGATTCGAGCGCACCAGGGCCGTCTTCGGCTTCCTCGATTTCGAAACTTAATTCCTCGAGAATCTTGCGCGCCACCTTACGAATGACGCGGCTGTCGTCGACGACAAGGCACTTCTTCATGGCCGCTCCTAGGCTCTGGCATAATGGTGAATTCTGCCCAAGGGCGGTTAAACGCCTGCTAAGAAGATGGCCTCGTTAACCCGCGGCGAGACGGATTTCGCCATCTGCGGGGGCGACGGTCAGGCCCGCGTTAAGAGTTTTGGCCAAGCGGTAGGTCAGATACGGCTGGATCGAGCGCCCATCGACGAGGCCTCCGGGCTCACCCACCAGTGCTTTCTCGACTTCCTGAGCCAGCCGCACGGTGGGACCGCTGGCGACAATATGAAAACTCGGGGCGGCTGCGTCGCTTCCCGGCTCCACCGTCACACGCCCCCCGCGGGGCAGGCAGTCGGCCGCGATCAGTGCGGCGTTCATGATCAGCTTGGCCCAATCTTTCGGCCAATTGACCTGCGCGGCACGCCAGACAAGCTCTACTTTGCCACCCCTGAGCAGTCCCGAAAGAATGCGCGCGACCTCGGCCAGATCGAGCTCGGCGCCGACCGAACCGGCCGCGCCAAAGGCAAGGCGTGCGAACTGGAGCCTGGCGGCGGCCTGCTCGGCGCTTGCGGCAACCAGCCTCAGCGCATCAGCGCGCATGGTGATATCCGTTTCCTCTTCCAGAACTTCGAGACCGTTGACCACCGCTCCCACCGGGCTCACAAGGTCGTGGCAAACCCGCGACACGAGTAGTGACGCGAAATCGAGATCGTTCATGGAGACCCTTCCCAAGCGGACGCGCGTTTGGTTTCTAGATGACTACTCTCCAGTCCGCGCCTTAAGGATTGCTTAAAGATGCGCCGCCACCAAGCATTTGCGCACAGGATGCGCGCATGACGCGGGATTCCTCGCATATCGCGCATGGCAACCTGCCCGCGTTTGCCCGCGAACTGGCAAAAATTGCGCATGACGCGGGCCGGCTGATTCTCGCCCATTACGAGGCGGGCGTGGAGTCGCGAAAGAAAATCGATCGCTCACCGGTCACCATTGCCGACGAAGAGGCGGAAGCGCTGATCGTAAAACGCCTGGTCGAGATCGCGCCGGGCGTGCCGGTGATCGCCGAAGAGGCCGTGTCGGCCGGCCACAAGCCCGAACCTGGGCGAACGTTCTTTCTCGTCGATCCGCTCGATGGCACCAAGGAGTTCATCGCACGCAACGGCGAGTTCACGGTCAATATCGGACTGATCTCGGACAATCTTCCGGTAGTGGGAGTGGTGCACGCGCCGGCGATCAAACGCATGTTTTTCGGCGACAGCGAAAGCGGCGCCTTCGAGATCGATAATGTAGATGAACACACCCTCGATCTGTCACGCGCCAAGCCGATCCGTGCGCGGCATGCGCCCGAGGATGGTCTGGTCGCCGTGGCCAGCCGCAGTCACCGTGACACCAAGACCGAGGAATATCTCGCGCATTACAAGATCGTGCGCTTTGTCGCCATCGGCTCGTCTCTGAAGTTCTGCCTGGTCGCGGCGGGCGAAGCCGATATCTATCCGCGACACGGCCGCACCATGGAATGGGATTCCGCGGCCGGCCACGCCGTGCTTGCGGCCGCCGGGGGCACGGTGACGCGGCTCGATGGCACGCCGCTTATCTATGGCAATGTTGAGGCAGGCTTCGCCAATCCGCACTTCGTCGCCCGCGGGCTGACCTGATGTCTCTCAGGAAAACAATTGAGGTGATTACGCATCTCGAAAAGCAGGGCGCGATTGCGCGCTACGCCATCGCGGGCGCGATCGCTGCGCTTAATTACATCCAACCCACGATAAGCGAAGACTTGGACATTCTCATTTCTACAAAGGAGTTCGAGAAACGTAAGTCAGGCTTGTTGCTCCTCACACCAATCGAAACAGCGCTGCAAGATCTGGGCTACACCGAACGTTCAGGCGTCGGCTATCTCATTGAGGGCTGGCCTGTGCAGTTTCTGCCGGTGTCAAATCCCCTCGACGAGGAAGCGCTCGAACAGGCCGTCGAGGTCGAAATCACTCTCCCTGGCGAGAAGGCACTGAAAGCGCGCGTCCTCCGGGCGGAACATATTGTTGCGACAGCTCTCCGTCTTGGGCGACCAAAAGATATTGCGCGGATCGACGCTTTCCTCGAGCAGAAGGCCGTCGATCCAAAGCAGTTAAGAATCGTGCTGGCCAACCACCATCTGCTCGAGGCGTGGAGGTCGTTCTGCGCCAAATATGGAAAAACCGATCCGCTTGCGCGATAATGAGAGATGAGCGAAGAGCGCCGTAGATATCCCGACGTATCGGAAATACTCGCAGCCAAGGCCGCATGGCGTCGGGAGCGGGCGAAACTGACCTTCGCGGAAAAACTGGATATCGTTGATGCCCTGCGAGCGCGCGTCGAACCCATTATTCGGACCCGCGAACTCCGAAAGAAGCCCAAGCGCACCTGATTTAACGGTCGTAGCCGTTCTTGTGCGACCAGAACATCAACGCCATCAGGCCTCCGCCCAACAGCGCCAAGAAGGCCAGCCCGATCACCATGATGGCGTAGCCGCCCGCGCTCATTCCGTTGGGCACGGAGGTCCAGCCGCGGAACGCAAACCATACCGCGACCGCGAAGAGCGCGCCCAAAATGCCGGCGGTGAGCCAGCCGGGCCGGCCAAAACGCTTCTTGGCGGGCATCGGTGATTCGCGTGGCGGTTGCTCGTTCATGTTCATTTCCGGAACCAAGATTGCGTGAGCGCGCTTGCTTCGCTCCCGCTCATGTTATGATTTGTCACGGCGGGGGGACAGGGTAGAGGAGAACTCCATGCGTAAGGCATTTCCGCTTCTGGCTGCATTTTTGCTGCTTTTCCTCCCACAGACCGTATTCGCACGGGACGACCAGCCACAGCGCGATCGCAGTGCGGGCGCCAGCGAACCCTATGAAGAGGGCGAGATCGTCGGTGCGGTGTCCGATTTCTTCGATATCACGACCGAAGGCGCCGCCAAGGTCGTCGAGCGCACATTCTCCCGTTTCGGCCGGCCCAATGCCTATATCGCGGGCGAGGAAGGTTCGGGCGCCTTCGTGTTTGGCCTGCGCTATGGCAAGGGCGTGCTTTATCGCAAGAGCCACGAGCCGATGACCGTCTATTGGCAGGGGCCGTCGATCGGCTTCGACGTTGGCGGCAACGTCTCGAAGTGTTTCACGCTGGTCTATGACTTGCCGGATTCGGACGCGATCTTCCAGCGCTTCCCCGGCATCGAAGGCACGTACTATTTTGTCGCCGGCATCGGCGTTAACTACCAGCAGAACGGCGACATCATTCTGGCGCCCATGCGCACGGGGTTAGGACTGCGCGCGGGCGTGAACGCGGGCTATCTCGCGTACTCACGCGAACGTAACTGGTTGCCGCTCTAGCTTCTCAAGAGGTGGACCAGATACTGGAACGTGTGATTGTGGCGCAGATAGCGCACGCTATGCGCGAACCCTGAGATCACCAGTCCGGCCACGACGAAGCCGATCAGGCCCAGTGTCAATCCGAGCAGGATGGCAAGGCCGTCGGCTTCGACGAGGCCCAAGCCGATGATGGCGAGCGACAGCGCCGGCAGGCTGTGGCCGAACGGGATGGGCGCGGCCGCGCCGATGGCGAGCACGATGCAGAAGCCGCCGATGAAGCGCTCGGCATGCGGCGTCGTGAAAAGGCCGAGCCGCGGCTTGAGCAGGCGCTCGAACCGGCGCAGCGCCGCAACGATCTGGCCCGCCGACTTCTGGAACGCGCCCGTCTCTATCCGGCGCCGGGCAATGAACCTGGGCAGCAGCAGCGTTTTTTTTCCGAACGCAAGCTGGATCGCAAACAGGAACGAGGGAATGCCGAAGATGATGGTGGCGCCGGGAACGGCGGTGGGGATCACGTTCGGCAGCGAGAAAATCGCAAGCAACAGGCCAAGGCCGCGGTCGCCGAAGGCGCCAACGATCTCGTCCACCGTCACATAGGGCCTGGTGAGACTGCGCGCGAAATCGTCAAGCAATTGCGACGTGCGCTTCGCCGCCGGCGAAGGCTCGGGCGAAGCGTCGGCGGTCATCGCGTGGCGGCTGCCGGCTCCTCGCTGCCTGCGAGCTTGGGTAGATACAGCAGCAGCGCCGCCGCTACATAGATCGAGGAGAACGTACCGACCACGATGCCGAAGAGAATGGCGGCGGTGAAATCGAACAGCGCGGGCCCACCCAATAACAGCAGCGGAACGATCGAGATCGAGGTGATCACGCTGGTCAGCACCGTTCGCGACAGTGTCTGATTGGTGCTGAGATTGATCAGCTCCGCCAGCGGCAAGCGCTTATAGCGCCGGCGATTCTCGCGGATGCGGTCGAAAACGACGACGGTGTCATTGACCGAATAGCCCGCGAGCGTGAGCAGCGCCGCGACCGAGGTCAGATTGAAGTCGAGATGCAAGAGCGAGTACATGCCAGCGGTGACGAAGACATCGTGTCCCGTCGCCACCAGCGCGCCCACGCCGTACTGCCATTCGAAGCGAACGGCGACGTAGACCGTGATCATCAGGACTGCGAGCAATGTCGCCCATACGCCACTTTCGAATAACTCGCCGGAAACTTTGGGGCCGACGACCTCCACGCGCCGGAAGGAGTGGCCCGGGCCTAGTGCCGTCTGGATCGTGTTGGCGATGGCCTGATCGCTCGTGCCCGCGCGCGGCGGCACGCGGATCAGCACGCAGCTTTGTGGTGGGGACTCGCACACGCCGCCGCCGACATATTGGATCTCCGAGCCTTCGAAGCCGAGATTGAGCACCTGCGTGCGCACGGCGTGCACATCGATCTGCTGCGTCGCTTTCACCTCGATCAGCACGCCGCCAGTGAAATCGATGCCGAGATTGAGGCCGTGATACCAGATCGACCAAATCGAGGCGAGGAGCAACAGTCCATCAAGTGCGAAGGCGAAATAGCGGACGCCTACGAAATTGATCTTCGTCTCGTCAGGGATGAGCTTGAGAAGAAACATGAAGAGTGGCGATGGCTCCCGTGGAATTCACACATAGCCGCTTGGCGCGTTCCTGCCAAGCGAAGCCACGATCGGACGCCCTAGAACAATAACCTGGCTGCGACGAGCATCAGCACGGCCGCCAACAAGTAACGCAGGATCGCATCTGGCACACGGATCGAGGTGAACGACCCCAGCACGATACCGGGCAGCGACCCAACCAGCAGTGAGCCGAACAGCGGCCAATCGACCGAGCCGAGCCACCAATGGCCCATACCGGCGACAAGAGTGAGCGGCACGGCATGAGCGATGTCAGAGCCAACGACACGAACCGTCGGCAATTTCGGATAGAGCAGGATCAGCGCCGTGACGCCAAGGGCACCCGCGCCCACCGAGGAGATCGAAACCAGCACGCCCAAAACGGCGCCGGTGACGACGGTAAACCGCCTCGTATGGGCTGGGTCGAGAGACGCCAGACGTGCGCCATACCACCCGACAATGCTCTTGCGCAGAACCAGGATGATGGCGGATACGACGAGTGCGCCGCTGAGCACAACGGTGATGAGCTGGTTCGCTGCGGCGCCGCGGATACCGAGCAGAGAGAGAACCAATAGCGTCAGCGCCGTTGCGGGAACGCTGCCCAGAGCAAGCCTTCCCACGACGCGCCATTCGATCGTGCGATGGAGCCCATGGACGGTCGTGCCGCCCGTCTTCGTCGCCGATGCATAGAGCAGATCGGTACCAACGGCCGTCGAGGGATGAATGCCAAATAGAAGGATCAGGAGCGGCGTCATCAGCGAGCCGCCGCCCACGCCCGTCATGCCGACAAGGAAGCCGACGGCAAAACCGGACAGCGAGTACAGTGGATTGATCGATTGCAGAAATTCCATGCGCGGGATCGTCTCTTTAACCGCGCATTTCCGGCATGATGTCGGACATTGCTTCTCCTCGATCCCGTATGTGGAAAATTCTTGGCGCCCCCAAGGGGAGTCGAACCCCTGTTTTAGCCTTGAGAGGGCCACGTCCTAGGCCACTAGACGATGGGGGCCAGCAAGCGGACCGGGGCTTATACCCTTCGCCCGCCGCCTCGATCAAGGCAAACGACAGGCCGAAATCCTTGCGCATGGCTGCAATGCTCCCCCTAGCCAAAAGATTGTCCCTAGAATGCGATTTGCGACCTGACTGAAATCGCTTGCACTGTCTGACTCGCTTCGAGTGCCGGTAACGTAGGTGTGCCAGTTGTGGTGAGCGTGGCTGGCGTCTGCAACCGGTCGATATCGATCCACTGATAATCGAGCGCGAAGCGCACGAAATTGTTCGGATACCAGTTGAGTCCGATGGTGGCGATGCGCTGCTCGCCGCCTCGCGCCGTGTTGTAATAAGTGTAGGTCCTGCTCGTGGCGCCCGTCCAGTTGGTTATGACGTTGGCTGCATCGTTCACGTGATCATTGAGGTCGAGCACGCTATAGCGCGCGGCCAGTTCCCAGGCGCCCCAACCGGTGCCGTCGAGAGCAAAAGGCATGACCGGTCTCGGCGGATTGAAGGCCCCATTCGCGGCATTGTAGGTCTTGGCTTCGCCCGTAAGCACCCAGCTTCCCTGCACATACCAACCGGAGAAGCTGTCGTCGCTCGGGGTGACGGTCTGCGTGTGACTAGTGGTTGCGCTGGTGAAGACCTTGAACGCAACATCGTCGCGCTGAAGCTCGAAGCCGTAATATCCGGCTTGCGCGTAGAGATTGCGCCAGTTGCCGGCGGCTTCGACACCCCACTGCCAAAGGTGCTTGGCCGGCAGCGCGCCGGTGTTCACAAGGCGCACGCCCGTTGAATCGACCGTGAGCTCGGGTGGATTGGATAGCGTAAGCGTATGAAGCGCAGTGGCTCCTGGCGTGTTGGAAAGAACAGCGCCGCCGTTAGCGACCGCATCCGGGGGGTCGATCAGATAGATGCCGTTCACGCCCACAAGAAAATGCGCATCGGCGTCGGAGTAGACGAGAGCTGACGCGCGTCCCAGCAGTGCTTGCTGCTCGTCGAACACGGCAGAATCCTGAATTTTTCCGCCCGTGTATGACAAAGCAGCGAACAGCCGATCGCCCGTGTAGAGAATGCTCGCCGCATCGCGCCCGTCGCCTCCGGCGATGTTGCGTTGCAAATCGGACGGTGCATTGCGCTCAAGGAACATCGTGTCAGCCGGCGATGTGCTGTCCTCGATATTGGCGGGCGGCGGATAGGCGCCGATGCGGAAGGCGAGGGGTTTCAGCCCATCATACTGGAGGTAGGCCGACTGGATGCGGCCGGACGATTCTGTGCCGTTGGCGCCGCCAAAATCGAAATTGAGATTGTACAACCAGTCGCCGAAGGCCTTGCCCTGCACGCCCAAATAGACACGGCGGAAATTGGCGCCGCTGGAGAGATCGGGGCCATAGGCCGCGGGCAAGTTACGCGTGCTGGCATCCTGCATATAGTAGGCCGTGTCAAACTGGGCGAGGCCGCGCAGCGAAGCGCTGAATTTGCCATCGGCCGAAGCGATGGTGGGCCGGCCATTGTCGATCGTGACCTTGGTGTCCTGCGCGCGCGGCTTTTGCGTATCGGCAGATTGGTTCGATGTGCTGCGTTTGAGATCCTGGACCTCTGCAGTGAGTTCCCGGATTTCACTTTCCAGCTTTTCGATTCTCGCCTTCGTGGCGGCATCGGTTGCGGCCAGCGATGGTTGCGCCAAAGCGATGGGCGCGGCGGCGGCAAGAGCCAAGCTTGCCAGATGCTTCAGAACGATCATGCCTTTCCTCCCTTTTTCTCGCCCGCGATCTGTGGCTGGCGGGGGACGCCAGACCACAGGACCACGCGACCGAACGGGAAAAGTCATCAACCCGATATAATTATCTTAATCTCTATCTAATCAATAGAGATTAAGATGTTATATGAATTGATGGCTTTCCCCGTTGCCGAAATGCCACGTTATCAGACAGGGCGGGCCTGGTTTTTGACTTGGCTCAACTGCCACGCCGGCGGCGCCTCTTCTCGCTTGCTACGGCGTCAGCGAGTGTGCGGGATTCAAGGACGGCAGCCGTCGCGTCTCGGGCGGCGAGCAGGACCTTACGGATCGCGCAAGTTTTTTCGTCAACGCAATCGGCGCAGCGTTGGTAGGCCGTCACACTGGCGCAAGGGGCAAGCGCCAGCGGGCCATCGTTGACACGGATGATTTCCGCAAACGTGATCTCATTCGGAGCGCGGCCAAGCAAATACCCACCCGCACGGCCTCTCACGCTGCGAACGACGCCGCGCTTTTTCAGATCGAGAAGTATCTGCTCGAGGAATTTGCGCGGCACGCGGGCTTCGCCGGCAATGTCGGCGATCAACATCGGTTCGCTTGCGTTATGTCGAGCCAACACGATAAGGGCGTGCAGCGCATAACGCGCTTTTTGCGAAAGCATAGGCGTCCCAGTTAAACTCCATTAAAATTATCAGGTTTAAAAGGATATGGGTCAAGCGCCGGCTCGATGGAAAAATTCTTCGCCCCAAGCAGGCGTAGCTGTAATACGATCCCCCCATGCGGGGACCAATGCGCATTCACATCACCGGTGCGCCACGCAGCGGAACGACATTGATGCTGGCGCTGATGCTCACCTGTTTCGATATCGACGGCGGAGTAGCACATGAGCAGCGCATTTGGCGCGGCGTGCCACGTGGCAAGCACATCGTGTGCACCAAGCGGCCGGGCGATGAACGGCTGGCTGGTGCGTTGCTGCGTCTCGATCCCAATCTCCACGTTATTTGCATGCTGCGCGATCCACGCGATGCAGTGGTCAGCATCCATGGCCGCGTACCCGATGCCTATTGGTCCAATCTGCGTGCCTGGCGCGACAGCGCGCGCATCACCCGGTATTATCAGAACCGTTCACGTTTCCACGTGGTGCGTTACGATGAACTGGTGACCAATTCCGATGCGGTTCAGATGCGGCTTGCCGAGGCGATGCCATTTCTCAAACAGGTTTTGCCGTTCTCGCGCTATCACTCCGCCGTGCAGGTGAGCGATAACCAATGGTTGCGCGCTATGCGGGGTGTGAGGCCTGTCTCAGCCGACAATGTCGGCGCGTGGCGCAAGCACCTGCCGCGGCTCAAAGGGCAGTTGCTCCGGCATGGCGATATTTCGGATGAACTCATTGCGCTGGGTTTCGAGAAAGACAAAAACTGGCTCGCCTTGCTTGCGGACGTGGAACCCGACATGACGCCAAGCCGGGCGCCGGAAAGCATGAGTCTGGACCAGCGCGTAACGCGAATCTGGCGTGATGTCAGCGGCGGCGCAACCTATCTTGCGCGGCGTTATATGCAGCTTGGCTAAAATGATTCTTTCGCATCGCCACAAATTCATCTTCATCAAGACATCCAAGACGGCGGGCACCAGCATCGAGTTGGCGCTGGAACCGGTTTGTGGCCCCGAAGACGTTTGCGCGGGATTGCACAAGCATGTGGAGCAGGCAAGCGGCAGAGAGAACGAATACGGTTATCGCGCGCGCAATTATCGCGGGCTGTTTGCGCCCAAATGGAATCCGGACCAGCCGCTGCGCCAATTGCGGCGCGATCTTTACGACCTGCAACGGCGGCGCAAATTCTACAATCACATGAGCGCCTTCGATGTGCGCACGCGTGCAGGGCGCGACGTGTTCAAGCGCTATTTCAAATTCTGCTTCGAACGCAATCCGTGGGACAAAGCGGTTTCGCAATACTTTTGGGAGAAAGGCCGGCCGGGCGTGCCTGAGAATTTCGAAACCTATGTGCAATCGCCCCGGCTGCGCTCCAGGTTTGATCTCTACACCATCGGGGGAAAGCTCGCGGTCGATTTCGTCGGCCGCTATGAACGGCTGGAGGCGGATTATCGCGAAGCCCTGACACGTGCCGGAATGAAAGACCCGCCGCCATTGCCGCGCGCCAAATCATCCTATCGGCCGCAATATGGCGATTACCGCGAACTCTATACCGCGGTATCTCGCCAGAACGTCGCAGACAAATTTCGTCGCGAGATCGAAGTTTTCGGTTACACGTTCTAGGGCGCGTGGCGCACCGGCGCCTGAAGCGCACAGATGTCCAGGATCGGCAGCGGCTTTCGGAAGAAGAACGGGTTATCGATGTTGCGCTTGGAGTCCTTCCATTGGGCGAAGGCTTCCGAGTCCGTCTTCATCACCTGATAGTTGGGCCGCTCCTTCAACGGCATGTCGGAGGCGAGGCGCACACTGATGATCTTGTCCTGCCGCGCTTTGTCCTGGATCACGCCGCTATCCACGTTGGGATCGCCGCGCTCGAGCTTCTGCACGTATTGCATGCCATCGATCACGCGCCCCAAGGCGGAAAGATTGCGCTCAAGCCGTGGCGGGCGCGTGCCGATGACGATGTAGAATTCGGTGGTCGCCGTATCCGGTTCGTTGTCGCGCGCAAATGCGAATGTGCCAGGGCAATGCAGCGGCCACATGCGGCCCTCCTTCACGTCGCGCGCGGCTGGAAAGCCGTCGATGTAACCGATATCGGACCAGAACAAATCCCCATTGCCGAGTGGTGTGAAGACAGTGTTCCTTCCAATCGGCTGATCGAATTCGCGCTTCAAGGGCGGCCACTTCTTGAGTTGCTGTGGCGAATAGGAGCCGGTCGATGCCGTGCCTTCGCCGATGCCGCCCTGCGCAACAAAGCCGTCGATCACACGATAGAAGGAAAGTCCGTCATAAAAATGCGCGCGAACCAGCTTGCGCAGGCGCTGGACATGCTTGGGCGCGAATTCGGGCGCAAGCTCAACGGCGATCTCGCCGTACTTCACATCGATCAATACGAGATTATCGGGATCGACGTCGCGCCAGGCATCGGCGGGCGGCGCCGATGAGGCTTCGGCGGCAAGCGCCTTCGTCACCCCAAGAATGATTATAAGAACCGAGACGAATGCGACCTTCATGACTTGGTCCTTTCGAGCGTGACGGGGGCAAAATCCTCATGCTCTTCACGATAGACGAACGCTGCGATTTCGTCTCCGTGCCCGGCAATCAGCCAGAGAAAGCCATCTTCGCTCGCGCTGGCGCGGTCGGTCAGTGATGGTACGGCTTTGCCATCAGGATGGGAATGATAGCAGCCGATAATCTCACGCGCCGTTCCACGCAACGCCCGCAGCAATCTGAAATGCACTTCGGGATCGATGAGAAAATGCACGCGGCTGTCGTCCGCGAGATTTCTTGTCTCATGGAGCGCAGTTGCGCGCCAGCCGCGGCTGTCGCGCATGCCTTCAATGAGGCCACAACATTCGTCGGGATGCGCACGCGCGGCAGCGGACAATATCTTCGCCACCAGGTCCTGTTCTATTTCCAGCTTCACGGCTTGGGCTTCAGGCGCACGCGGCTGAGTTCGCGGCCTGTCGCGGCATCGACGATCACCACTTCCTCGCCGGTTGGTGTTTTCAGCGTGAGGGTCAGCTTGCCGTCGCTCAATTGGCTGCTTTCGACCGTGGTGCCGGGCTCCACCGCCACATCGGCCGCGTGGGGTGCCGCCGCCTCGCGGTGCCCGCCACTGCTCAACTTGATCACAAAGCCGGTGATCAGCGCGCCCAAAGCCAGCACGATCAGCACGCCAAGGCCGATCACGATCGCCTTGAGGCGGCGCTGGCTTGCGGTCAGCGCGAATTTGGTATTTTCGTTTCCCGGCATGAAGCCCGATGCGCTTTCTCAAGACCTCCGCCGCGCGACCGTTGGCGCGGATCAATTGGGCCAGCGCCTTGACCGCTTTCTTGCGCACGCGTTGCCCGAGCTTTCGCGTTCGCGCCTGCAAGCGCTGCTGGCGCAAGGCGCAGTCAAGCAAGATGGCGCGACGATAGGAGACGCAAACAGACGGGTCAAACCGGGCGAGACCTACGAAGTCTTCATCCCACCGCCCTCGCCCGCCGAGCCGCAGCCGCAAGCGATCCCCCTCACCATCGTTTACGAGGACGACGATCTCATCGTCGTCGACAAGCCCGCGGGGCTTGTCGTTCATCCGGCGGCCGGCAATCCTGACGGTACGCTGGTCAACGCACTTCTTGCGCATTGCGGCACGAGCCTGAAAGGCGTGGGCGGCGTGGCACGCCCAGGCATCGTGCATCGCCTCGACAAGGACACGAGCGGGCTCCTTGTCGTCGCCAAGAACGAGCGCGCCATGCACAGCCTCGCCAAGCAATTCGCCGCGCACGCGACCGAGCGCACCTACAACGCCATCGTCTGGGGCGCGCCTAAAAAAAGAGAAGGCATGATCGAGGGCAATCTGGGGCGCAGTCCATTCGACCGCAAACGCATCGCCGTGCTGCGCGAGCGCGGCAAGCCCGCACGCACGCACTATCGCACGCTGGAACGTTTCGGCGCGGACGAGCGCCCCTTCGCCTCGCTGCTCGAATGCAAATTGGAGACGGGGCGCACGCATCAGATCCGCGTGCACCTTGCCCATCTCGGATATCCGCTTGTGGGCGACACGACCTATGGCCGCGCGCGCAATATGCCGCGCGCCAAGTCGCCGGCCGAGGAGGCGGCGTATGCAGCGGCCGGCAACTTCCCGCGCCAGGCGTTACACGCGGGCGTGCTTGGCTTCCACCACCCTACATTGCAGAAGAAAATGCGCTTCGAGGCGCCCTGGCCCGCTGACATCGCCAATTTGGTTGACGCCCTCCGCGGCCTTGGGTCGCACAAAACCTAAGCCTACGCGCCTCTTGAACTTCGGACTTTGCGCCCCACATTTAGACCGCATTTGGGGATAGGCTTTGTCCGACAGGTGTTAGGTGTAGATAGGGTGCCCTTTCGGGCACCCTTGTTTGTCTGGGCAGAGTGGAAGGGGTGAAATGGCAAGTCGGTCGCTACCGGCATTGGCGAGTGAAGGCGGTCTCGGGCATTACCTGGCCGAGATCCGCAAATTTCCCCTGCTCGACCCGCAGGAGGAATACATGCTGGCCAAGCGCTGGCGCGAGCATCAGGACCCGGAGGCCGCACACCGCCTGGTGACGAGCCATCTGCGGCTCGTGGCCAAGATCGCCATGGGTTATCGCGGCTACGGCCTGCCTATTTCCGAAATCGTTTCCGAAGGCAATGTCGGGTTGATGCAGGCGGTGAAACGCTTC
>Ga0075301_1000030_pt1 | contig 36098 bp, 55 predicted proteins | sample Browns_TuleA_D1_FD_120053 | JGI IMG/M metagenome (GOLD analysis project Ga0075301, IMG submission 120053) | Natural and restored wetland microbial communities from the San Francisco Bay, California, USA, that impact long-term carbon... | ecosystem: Environmental > Terrestrial > Soil > Wetlands ... | reverse complement strand
GGCCATGTGCGCTGTGTGGTGGAACGAGTATCGCGTCCCCACCTTGGGACAAGCGCGAATGGGCTTGTCGCCCGTGCTGGAACGGTTACGTGAACTTTCGGCGAGCCTTCATGCTGGAGCACGGCCGCTATCCAAAGCTCCGAGAATTTCTGGCCGACGGCGAATCCGACGTTGGTCCAGGCCGGGCCGGCGGCCTCAAGGCGGATGACGATTCGCTCCGGCTGCAGGAGCCGCCTCGTTGAAACGGTCCCCAACTGGATGAACAACGTTTTCTGTGCCCATTGCGGGCAGGTTCAACCCGCGCAGATCCATTCGCCGGCGCCTGGCTGGCGACAGGTCCAATGCATGGGATGTCAGCGGGTGCGGGTGATTACCGAGGGGCTGGAGTTCACCTATCCGGGAGCCGACGCCGGCCGGTCGGACTTTGCTCGAATGGTGGACGATGCCATTGAAGCGGCCCGCCTTCCCGCGAAGACCTTCTTGGGGGGGATGGGCAGTGTCCTCGAGATTTGGCCCTAGTGACCGGGGTTGTTGGCAGCGCACCAAGCACGGATGGCGCGCAAAGCCATAACGGGCGGCCAATCAATGCCCTGGAGCCACCGCCGGATTGTCCGATCACTGACCCGCAGATGCTCGGCTACGGCGCGGATGCTCCGACCTCGAATCGGATGGCGGACCACGGAGGCAAGCTCCGTGAGGGTCGATTCCCTATCTCGGGAGGGACTGACATGGATCCGCAGGCCACGGCGCTTGCGATGAAGTGCCGCAAGAGCGCGAGACTTAGCACGCGTTTGGACGGATCCTCCTTTGGCGCCTGCGATAGCGTGATGACGACTCATATTGGCCAGAAGGGGTGGTGCAAGGTCACTTTGCACCTCCGTCCTCGTGCTGATAGGCTAAGGCTTCGGTTAGTGCGTCGGCCACCATTTCGCGGTCCTCCTCCGTATGTCCCATCTCCAGTTGCGTTAGTAGCGCCGAAACGGTATCGGCGGGGTCTGACCCAATGTCAGCCGACACCGTAACCAAGTATGCGCTGTCGGGGCCAGTTGGGTCGTAATCCCATAGCAGGGTTGCGGTTCTGCCATCCACCGATACCTTAAGCCGCAAGTCTCCATTTCTGCCAATCCAAGGGTTGTTTCGGTCCATTCGCAGTCTCTTCAGTTTCGTTTTCATGTCTTCAAATATGCTTCACCGGGGCCGCACTTGCAAAAGAAAAATCCACCTAAAAGCGCTTTTTCTTTTGCGGGTTGGCATGGAAGGCCGTTGGGACAAATTGGGACAAAAGGGAAGGTCAAACCGGGTGAAACCGGGTCGAACTCGGGGCTGAGGGGCCGGGGCGGTCCCGCCGGCAATGGGCTAAAGGGCTGGGGGATGCGCGGTTTGGGAGCGGCTTGGTCCGCGGAGGGACGCGGGTTCAACTCCCGCCGCCTCCACCAGTTTTCCCCAAGATCGCGGGGATTTCGGTTTCCGTTGGGACAGATTTGGGACAAAGAATTGGGGGTGAGTAAGATTCCCATTCTCTCGGAGGAGCCGATCCGCATCGGCGACTGCGACTACGAAACCCGGGCAATAAAATGCGCCCGGTGTGGCGCCCAGATGGATTTCGCTCCCTGGCCGGTCAGCCCCAAATCGGTCCTCGAACGACCCCGGTGCGGGAAGTGCCGCTCGTCCTTCACGTTCCCGATCGCGCGCAAAACGCCCAAACCCAAAGGCCTCGTCCGGACTTTGCAGGAGACGTTCATCCTGGGGGAATGCTCCATCGAGTATGAGGTCGCGAACCGCCGGTTTAAATTGCGTCAGGAAGATCAGGAGATCCTGCTGACGCCGCGCGCCATTTCCGTCTTGGTCGACGTCTTGCAGGACATTCAGGCAGGCCGCTGATCCTCACCCGACTCCTCGCCGGCCGGTTCGGAGCTTGGACCCTGGGGAATGCCCTCCGGGACGAAATACCGCTTGCCCGGCGGAGGCGAGAGCCGCTGAAGCGCCTGCCGAATCCTGACCAATTCAAGCGCAATCCATATACCCCAAGCAACCCCTCCCATGCCTGTCGCGAGGAAAATGAAGATGTAAATCACTTCCGAATCATTCATAGCAGCTTCAATTGATGAACGTTTTGCAGTGGTGCGGGCGAGATCGCAAACCAGCGTTCCGCCTGCGAGCGCTGGATTGGCCGTCGATAATTGCTGAGGATCTTGGCTGGGCTATTCCCGGCTTCCTCGGCCACTTGCGCGATGTTTTGGGTGATTGCCAGCCGATAACTAATGAAGGACTTTCGGAGGGCATTCCGACGCCAAATGATCCCTACCGCCTTCGCCAGATGGTTGATCGCCTTGCTGGTGTTCGCGATTGTGCAGATGGGGCCATCGATTTTGGCGAATGGCTTCAACCAAGCTTCCAAGTTCGGGGTCATTGGGACAATCCGATGCGCCGATGTCTTCGCGAGATTGGCGCCCACATAGATGGTTTTCGCTTCCCAATCGATCGCGGACCAGTTGAGGCGACCTTTGGGGCCATTGAGCTCGGCATGCCGCAAGCCAGCGAAAGCAGAGATCGCTAGGAACGGCAGCAATCGATCGGGGCAGGCCTCGAGGAGCCTGGCGAGTTCACCAGGCTCGAAAAGTTTCGGATCGGTGGGAGGAAGCTTTGCGCGGGCCGAGGATAGCTCCCAATCCACAGGCAGGTGATGTCGAGCCTTGCACCATCGGACAAAGGTCAGCAGGGCGCAGCGATAATTGTTGCGGCTACGCAGCCCCCATTGCCCGGTCCTAAGCCAATTGTCCACCTCGGGAGGAGCAAGAGCGCTGGCAGGGCCGGTGAATTTCTTCGCAAAGGCCCCGAGGCGGCCCTGCAAATCTTTGAGATGCCTGACCGATAATCCATCCGACTTCTTGGCGGCGACGAAAGCCTCAACCAATTCCGGAATGTTCCGACCGCTAAGACCCACGGGATGCCGAGCGCGCCAGAACGCCACGGCGTCAGCTGGGGTGCAGGCTCCCCCAAGGCTTTCCAGAATTGCAATGTATTCGGCGATGGCCAGTTCGGGAGATTTTTTCCAGGGCCGCAGGAGCTCGATAATTCTCCCCCAAGCCTGAGCATCGGCTGCTCGCATTGATAGGGCCTCGGTCTCTCCATTGGCTAATCTCGTTGCGACCGCTTCTGCTTGGGTTTTGGCGCGCGCTAGGTCCGAAAATTTTTGCCGAATCCTCGCTCCGCCGAAGTAGTGGCAGAGTGTCCAGGCCGAATAGGATTTGCGTCCCCTTCGCGTGGGAGTTGCATAAATCCTAATCGCAACCGACCCGACTTTGACCGTTTGGCGCTTACTCACGGCCTCATCGTCTGCGGGTGGGAGATTTATGCGCGCCACGCCGCCGGACCTTTTTCTCTTCATCACTGAGCTCGGCAATTACTTCCGGCTTCGCCATCTCCTCTGCAATGAGATCCTCGACCATCTCCGCCATGCTCCGCTTTCGATAATAGACGGCAAGCCATTGCAGATCTCGTTTAGTCTGAACGTCCAAGTAAAGATTGGTTTTGACTCCTTCTTTGAGTTTCGGGCGCATTTGAGGGCGTTTTATACGCCAAGAATGACCTCCGGTCAAAAAAATTCTGTGGCGCCTCTAAAAAACTCTTGTGTGGCGCCACAGAAAGGGCTATGAACGCCGAGCATGTCCAGACCTCGCACAGTCAAACATGGAGTAAAACTCAATCTTTACCTACCCCGAGCCCTCAAAAACACGCTGCTCAAACTGGCGACAAAACGCAAAAGATCAGCGGCGCAATTGGTCTCTGACTGGGTTCGGGAGAAAAGCCAGATCGCTTCGGACATCAAATGATGACCGCCCGCCAACTCGGAGCTGCGCTTTGCCTTTCGCCGGCGGCGATCGCCCGGCTGCGGCGGCAGCGGGTGATTCCCGCGATTCGGCTGAACGCTCGGGTGTTCCGGTATCGAATGGCGGATGTGGAATCGGCGTTACAGCAGCGGGAGCTGAGGGCGGTCGAGGCCTCGGCATCGCTTAGCCTGCGGGTTGCCGCGCACAAGCAGCAGCTGCGTCTCATGCGGAGGAGGGTTTTGTGACGACTTCGGCCTTGCTCGCCTTTTGGCTGACGGCCGCCGGCGCAGGCTTGGTTGTAGAGGATTTGATCCGGTTCAATTCGCTGTTCCTGGCCGTCACCAACCTAGCCTGTCTCATCCGGCTTACTCTCGATCGGCGCCGACGCAATCTATGAAAGAGACTGTCAACCGAAAGGCCCCGGGATGCCTGATTGAGATGCCCAGCGGGCTGTTGGTCCCCGAACGGTTGGCCTACGAAATCGCCGAAGATCGAAGGCGCCTTCTCGCGGTCGACGTCTTCGCGGGCGGTGGCGGTTTTTCCCTTGGAGCCATTCAAGGAGGGCTGGAGGTGGTCGCAGCGATCGAATATGACACGAACTGTATCCTGACCTACGCCTCGAATCTCTGTCGCTGGGGCCAGGTCCAGTTTCATTTCGTCGAACCCAGCGACGAGGAGCGCATGGAGAAGGCGATCTGGAAAGCCGGCCAGAGAGCCTCGAAGGAACAGCTGCTATTTTCGTTCCCTGTCTGCGGGGATGGCTGGATCGCTCATCAGCCGGCGTCGGTGCCCGGTGTCTCGCATGTCATCTGCGGCGACGTTCGGAAGCTAACCGGCGAACGGCTGCTCAACATTCTGGGGATGGAGAAGGGCGAACTGGGCTGCATTTTCGGCGGGCCGCCGTGTCAGGGCTTCACCCGCGCCAACAGGAATCGGCGGCCTGACGATCCGCGGAATCAGCTCCTGTTTGAGTTTGCGCGCCTGATCGTTGAGGTCCAGCCCAGGTCGCTGATTATGGAGAACGTTCCCGAGGTGGCGACCATGATCGATCTGGATGGGATCCCCATCCTGCAAAAGTTCCTTCGAGTTCTTCAGGACGGTGGTTTCCATGGCGTCGAAGCGATCGAACGCCTTGCCCAGAAGCATGGAACTGCGGTGGCGTTCCCGAGGCGCTCAAGTAGTCCACGACGGGCCCCCAAAGCAAAGGCCGCAGCATGAGCAAGCGGGAGGACAACCGGAGGCCGGCGCGGACGAGCAGCGAGGCTCTTGGTCCCATGGTGGAATTGATCCGCGGCGCGCGGGCGCATCTGGAGGAGTATTTCCGGCTTTCGCGCGTGTCGATCCATCAGGGGGCCAGATGGCGCAGGGAGCATCCCGGCGCCGCGTCGGCTTTGGTGATGCTGCGCCGTTTCGAGGAGGTGCTCGAGGAGGTTGAGCCGCGCGCGTGCGTCCGATGCGGCTGCACAGAGTTTCGGGCCTGCGTGGATCCCAAAAGGGGTATGACCTGCCACTGGGTTGGCCCGAATCTCTGCAGTTTCTGCGAGACTCCCAAGCAACGGCGAATGCGAATCGCCACGGAGATGATCGATTCATGAGCCGATACAACCGTGAATATTTGAAGCTCGCCGCCAAGGAGATCGAGGCGAAGTTTCCGGACAATCACGGCTTCATTCTGTTGGTGGTCCCCTTCGAGGGCCCGCAAGGGGGACGGCTTCGCTATATCAGCTCGATTGACCGCCAATCGGCGATCAATGTTCTCAAGGAATTCCTGATCAAATCCTGCGGCCAGGACGAGGACTGGCTCCAACACTTATGAGCATCCACGTTGACGACATCAGGAGCTATCCCGAAGAAATGATCGCCAAACGGGCCCGGAGATTTGGCAACCGCTGGTGTCATCTTTGGTGTGATCCGGGCGAGGAAGCGTTGCTGCACTTATTTGCGCGCCGGATTGGCCTGGCGCGGGGCTGGTTTCAGGATCGCAAGGGTTTCCCCCATTACGATGTAACCCCATCCAAGCGGGTGTCGGCGATCGCCGAAGGCGCCCTCCAAACCGACCTGCGCCTTTGGCTGGCCGGCCAAGGGAAGGACTCAGCCACGATGCCGATCGGGCTTGCTCAGGCTCCGGTCCAGGCCGAACTCCCGATCGAGGTGCCAATCGAAATTCCCTGGAGGCCTCGGCGATGAGATCCGGACAGAGAGCCCTGGGTGCGGTGGAGACGATGCGCCATGAGCTGGCCCGTTGGGAGAAGGAGATCGTCGAGGCCTTCGGATCGCTCGATCTGCGGGGGATGCCGGCCTTGGTCAGCGACGAGATTCAGACGGCGGAGTTGCGGGCGGTGATCGCCGTGAACCGGGCGCAGGGCGCCCTCAGCGATCTCGCCGTGGCCTATCGCCGGTTTTGCGGACATGAATTTGCCGAGAGGGGTCCGGCGTGCAATTCGCCGGGCCGCATTCATAACGATCGCGATATCAATAGTGAAAGCGCGGCCGCCGCGGATCTGGAACCCCGCGGGCCCGGGCCCCGAACGGCAACACAACCCTCATCGCCATGAGCATCCCCCCAACCGCCGATGGAACGTTTATTTGGCTGCAGAGCGCCCGCGAAACGCTCAGGGAATTGGAGCGGGCCCAAGCCCTGCCGGGCTCCAGGACCGATAGCCTGGCCAACCAGGCCGCCAGCTATGGCCGCCTCTTTGTCCAGTCGTTAGAGCGACTGCAGACGCATTTGGAGGGTGTGGAATCCAACCTGCCGATCCGATGAATCCACCCGTCCTCCTGGCACCGTCGGACGACACTTGGGTTCCCACCCTCTATATCGCGCTGGTCGCCGCCGCGATCGGTTGGACACTGGCCTCCCTGTGGTATCAGATCGCGCTGGAGCGGGAGCGGTGTCGGGCCAGGATGCATCTGCTGGACGTCAACCGTCTGGGGATTCTGCATCGGGCGGACCAGCGCCGGATTGCCGCTCTGGAGCGGCGGATCGATGAAACCAAAACCGGCGCCGGCGACTCCCGCGATGAGGATCCAGCCGACTGGTGGAAAAGGAACCAATGAAGAATTTGCCGGGGCGACGCCTTAACCCTACCCACGGGCGTTTTAGCGGGGGACGGATCCCCCGCCCCCCGGCAATCCCAACAACCAACCAAAGAACAACCGTTATGCCGACCATCAATCAACTCCAAATCGAGTTCACCAATGTCAATCAGCCCCCGGTCCCGGCGCCAGGCCTGGCCTCCGGCCAGGTCTTTGTTCATCCGCTGGCGGTCCAGCCTGGCGTTTCGGCTGGCATGTATCTGACTATCTCCGCCGGCTCCTCCCTGGCTTACGTGCATCTCGCCAATCTGCATCCGGAGATTCCCGGCATGATTGATCCGCAGGAACCGTTGCCGGCGCGGCTCTTTGACGTTTTCGACGACAAGGCCCTGGTCCGGATCGTGGCGGCCAAACTCAGCGTCGTTGGAAGCCTATGAGTGCGGACACCTCAATGGCCCGACCTGCGGAAGTGATTCGATCGGCCGGGGCGGTCAGTCCGGATCCGGTCCTGCAGAGTCTCACGCGCGCGGTCGAGTATTGCGCGCGGCGACTTACTGAACTGTCGCCCACATGCTCCGAGGCCAATCTCCTGCGTGATAAGTTTCACGCGGAGGCGGGCCGGCTGAGCTTGGTGCTGAGCTTGGAACTTTTGCGAAACTCGGTCAGGACCGCGATGCCGGAGGCCCCGTCCGAGCCGTCAGCCGCGGCCTTGGAGGAGCTTTGGGGCAAAACGTTCGCGGCGGTGATGAGCGAAGGCGCCAAGGCTCTTAGCAGTCTCCTTGAGGCGATCCAAAGGTGGTGCGCCATGAAGTCGCCATCCTGTTACGAGAATGCCGAGGGTCTGAAACGGACCGATACCCTTGGATATCACATGGGCGTGGCCACGCAGGCCTATGACCTGGCCACCGAAGCCATGGCCACGTTCACGGGCGAAGCCCTCGACGCGCTACGGGAGCGGATCATTCCCGGCTCGGCGTCGATACATCGTCGGAGGTCCTCATGAGCGCCAGCGCGATCCCCGAATCAGACGAAGTTCGCGCGCGGCTCCATTACGAGCGGGTTGCTTCCCGGGTGGTGATCGAGCACGAGGGAGAGCAGCGCTACAAGCCAGGCGCCTTTGTTGGGAATTTCTGCCGGCGCTGTGGAAGGTCTCTCCCTTGGGATGGCGTGGCCTTCGAGATCTCGCCCGGCCTGAGAGGGCCTTTGGTTCATCCGGTGGTCGACTTTGGGGATCCACCGGTGCGACTGACCAAGCTCCGGCCGTCGAGCCGGTTCCAAGTGCGTTGCCATCCGAACGGGCGATGACTGCGGCCGACTACATTGTTCTGGGTGGCCGAACGCTCCTGGCGATGTGTCGCTACGATTTTCGCGAGCGGGAATTCGAGGTCCTGTGCGCGGTGCTGGCCAATAGCTTCCTGATTGGCCGGGCCGAGGCGCGGATCCCGGACCTGCCCGCGCTGGTCGGGCGCCGGCGCCGGAGCGCTGAGGTGCGCGCCACCCTCGCGGACCTGATCAGGGCCCGGGTGCTCCTTGTCGAGAGACCGGTCTATAGGATTCTCCCGGACACGTCGGGTTGGTCCGTCCGGGCACGGGAAGCCGACGCCGATCGAGGCGGGGATCAGACGGAGTTGCCGCTGCCGAGCGAGCGGCCTCTGGATGGTCCTCTGGCGGATGAAAGCGCCGCGCGGGCTCTGCGCGCGGCGTCGCCGGCTCCCATTCCGTCTCCGGGAATGGGGGCTCCTCGGTCGGCCGAGGCCTCCGATAGCTCTTGCCCTCGGGCTGGAAATCAGCCAGGGTCCGAGTCGCTCTTACCGCATGGTGAAATTTCAGCCGTCTCCGGGCTGAAAAATAGCCATGACCACCGGGCTGAAAATCAGCCAGGCCCCCAACCGCCTGGCGAATTTTTAGCCAGGCCCGGCTCACCCGGGCTGAAAATCAGCCAGGCTCGGGCTGAAAATCAGCCAGGTCGGGCTGAAAATCAGCCAGGACACCCCCTGGCTAAAAATCAGCCAGGCCCTGTCGGCACGCATGATCAGCCGGTCGGACCCGGTTCGCAAGTCTCTGTTGCGGATCTGGTTGCCGAGCTGCGCTTGGCTGTGGACGCGAACGCACCGCCGTCGCCCCTGGCTAAAAATCAGCCCGAACCCTCGCGCGCGCGCGCAGGCGTGCTCTGCAGTGCATTAGCAAAGCATGCATGCTCTGCTAAGACAGAGCAGGGGGTGCAGGGGGGGCCGGGCGAATTTTTAGCCAGGGGTGGCCCTGGCGAATTTTCAGCCCGGGACGATCCGGCGAGCGGGGCGGAAGGCGAATGGGCGGCGATTCTGACCGAGGTCGAGCGAGTCAGCGGTCCGAAGTTTCGCCGGTATCGCGCCCAGTGGGAGCGGCTGACGCGTGAGGATCCGGACTACGTTCGGGCCCTGCTCTCGGATCTGCGGGCGAGCATGCGGACCCGGACTCGCGAGGAGGACAAGATCGCTAATCCGGGCGGCTACATGAGCCGCATCGCGCGGGAGGAGGGCCGCTGGCCGGCACGAGCATGAGCATGAAAGCGATCCCATTCCCCCAGGTTTATCCTGGCGGCGGCCCGCTCTATTGGCGCGACGAGCAGAGCGGATGGCTGCTCGAGGCTGTGGAGGCCTACTATGAGTTCCTCCTCAAAGGCCGTTTACCTCCCCAGGCTCAACTTGAGCTGCTCACCGGCTACGTCGCATATTGGGTCCATGCCCCGTGTTGGACGGGCCTGGAGGAGGATGGCAGTGACCTCGAGCAGCTCCGAAACTCTGCCAAATCGATCCGGAGCTGGCCTGAGCTGCGAGATTGGTGTGAGAAGGCGATGGATCTGGGAATCGATCCATTCTGATTATGGGAGCGGACACCAAAATCCAATGGGCTCACCACACTTTTAACCCGTGGTTGGGTTGCGCGAAGGTCGGTCCGGATTGCGCCAATTGTTACGCGGAGCGATCGATGACCATGAGGATCTTTGGGATTTCTTGGGGTGCGGCGGCGTTGCGCCGGCGAACATCGCCTGGTTCCTGGAGGATGCCAATCCGCTGGAACAATGCGGCGCGAAAACTGGGAAGAAAACGAGTGTTCTGCGGTTCTCTGTGCGATGTGTTTGACCATCAAGCCGAGCAGGCCTGGCGCTATGAGCTCTACAGTTTGATTGAGGCCACGCCGCATCTGGATTGGTTGCTCCTGACCAAGCGGACGCTATTCATGCCTACGATGTTGCCGACGCGTTGGCTGGACAATGGAGGCCGTTTTCCGAGGAACGTTTGGCTCGGTTTCTCCGCGGGCAATCAAGCGATGTTCGACGCTCGCTGGGAGCCCATCGAACGAACGGCCCGGGAAGGCGAAGCGCGGACCCTGTTCGTTTCGCTCGAACCATTGATCGGACCGGTGGATATCAGCCGGGCTTGCGGATACGCCCGCCCACCGGATTGGATCATCGTTGGGGGAGAAAGCGGACCGGATGCCAGGCCATGCCGGCCCGAGTGGATCCGCGAGATTGTCCGCCAGGCTTCTGACCATGGCGTTCGGGTCTTCGTCAAGCAGCTGGGCGGCGCGGCGGGCATGAGGGATCCCAAGGGGGGAGACCCCGCGGAATGGCCTGCGGATCTGCGGGTGCGTGAATTTCCGGGGTAATCCCGGCGAAGAAAGGAAACAATGAAACCAAAACAGAAACAACAGGGAGATGTGCTCTTCCAACGTCTGGCGAAGCTGCCCTCGGAGGCTGGAACCAATGTTGGGATCTACAAGATGACCGATCGGGGACCGCGATTGGTGTTGGCGGAGGGCGAAGCCACCGGTCATGCCCACATACTGGAGCCCGAGGGCGAGAGTGATGCCCAACTGATCGCGATCGGTGAGCGCATGCTCCTCAAGCTCAGCAAGGGCGGAACAGTGACGCATGAGGAGCATAAGCCCGTGCGCTTGGAGGCGGGGATCTGGCAAGTGGGACGGGTCAGGGAATACGATTACCTGAACCAGGTCACCCGCGCCGTCGCGGATTAAATTATGATCACCAATCGTCAAGAGTTGCCGGATTTGAGAGCCATGCGGGACAAGTGGGTGGCAATTGGGCTATCGACCGAACCCGCCTCCAGACCGTCGGCTGAGGACGCGCTGATCCGCATGTATCGCCAGGCCGGGTTGCGGGATCCGCGCATTGTCTGGTGCACGAGCCCGCTGGCCGCCCAGCTCGTTAGGCTCGTTCTCCGCGACTCGGTCAGCGCCTCGGTCCGCGACTCGGTCAGCGCCTCGGTCCGCGCCTCGGTCCGCGCCTCGGTCAGCGACTCGGTCAGCGCCTCGGTCCGCGACTCGGTCAGCGACTCGGTCAGCGACTCGGTCAGCGCCTCGGTCCGCGACTCGGTCAGCGACTCGGTCCGCGACTCGGTCAGCGCCTCGGTCAGCGCCTCGGTCCGCGCCTCGGTCAGCGCCTCGGTCAGCGCCTCGGTCCTCGACTCGGTCCGCGACTCGGTCAGCGCCTCGGTCCGCGACTCGGTCCGCGACTCGATTTGGTATTACCATTGCGGCCAAGCAGAGTGGTGGCTCTCCTTTTACGACGTCTTTAGCGGGTTGGTGCCGGCCGTCGACCGATTGCGTCCTCAAATGGATTTGGCCGAATCCTGTGGCTGGTGCTGGCTTGGGCGAGACCTGGTCCTGGCCTGCGAACGGTATTCGGCTGTCAGGCGCAATGCCCGCGGAGCCCTGCATTGCCCGGATGGGCCGGCGGTTTCATTCCCTGATGGCTGGTCAATCTATGCCCTGAATGGCGTTCGGATGCGGGAAACGCACATCTCGACCCCCCCTGAGGATCTTTTCGAGGTCATCATGAGGGAATCCAACGTCGAGATCCGCAGGGAGCTCCTCCGGAGAATGGGCATGGAGAATTTCGTCCGGCGCAGCGGCTGCAGGGTGCTCAATCAACTCGCCGGCTACGAACTCCTGAGCATCGATCTTTCAGCGGTGTTCGGCCACGGCTTCCATGATTGTCGCTATCTGAAGATGTTGAACCCGTCCATTGGGGTCTGGCACGTCGAGGGAGTCGCTCCGACCTGCGGGACGGTTCAAGAAGCGCTCAATTGGCGAGCCGGCGACGTGGACCGGGATTGGCGGCCGGTCGAGCTTACCTAAAGCTCTCGCCAGAGCTTCACCAGAGGCTCCAGCTGGCTCTTTAGGGCGGCCCGCTTGGCTGGCGGCCACTCAGTCACCCCTTCCCGTCGGAAGGCCCGCAGGCCTTCCTGGATCCACACCACGGGGATAAAGCCGGGTGGCCGGGGTTCCTCCCGCGTTTCGGCCTGCTCGGCCCTGATGGCCCTCCGGAGTTGGGAGACCGACCAGCCGGAGGCCTCAGCCCGCTCCAGAAACCTTGCCTGGTCCGACGGGCCCAAGGGGGCGACCTCGGCGTGATGAGTCCAGGAGAGGGTGTCCCGTCGACGGGACAATGGCACCGCCCCACAGATGCAGGCGGCGTTGCGCAGGGTCTGATATTCCAGGGCGGTGGCGTCCAAGGCCAGCGCGTAGCGCTCCCCGAACCGGGTGCGGCCCCAGTTGAGCCAATCGCCGATAATCCAGTTGAGGCTCCCATTGAGGCGCTTGAGAGACGTCCAGATTCCTTTCCATTCGGCCCGTTCCAGGTCGCGGAACTCCGCGCCGGACCGGTGGATAACGATTTTGCCGGTGCCGACCAGCCGCTCGACGGGCGCGAGGTTAAGGTTGCTCATGCTCTGGATCTGGGCCGGTAGTTGGCTTCCCTCATGGTTTGGCGGGCGCGGGCGCTGCGCATGGTCCGGGTCTGGCGCAGGCCCAACTGCCGGCGGCAGGCCTCGACGCCTTGCTGGAAGGCCTCCTTGGAGATCCCATGCTGCCTGGCCAGAGCCGGCCCGGTCCGGGAGGTTGTTTCATACAGCCCGGCGGCGAAGGCGAGCTGGACGGCCCGCAGGCCCGGTTTTTTGCCACCAATCACGAAGGAGAGGATCGCCAGGAGAATCTCTTCGCGCTCGGATTCGATCTGGCTGCGGGCTTGGCGCCGCATCAGTCTGCTCAACTTTTCGGCCAGGCAGCGGGCCTCGCTCGGACCAGCGGAGGGCAGCTCCTTGGCGATGGTTTCGGCGATCTCATCCTCGACGCGATCGAGGGCCTCGAAGTTGAAGTGATCGATTTGGACGGCCTGCGCTTGGTCCAGATGCCATTCGACGGGGACCCGGAAGAGGCCCGGCGGGAGATGTCCGCCTGCGTGCTCTGATGCCATTCGGTGAATCTGGCTCGAGTCATGGCGGGGCGTAAGATGTCATTAAGGACAGCTCATCCCCCTTGAGAATTTTTCGGGAAAAGGGGCGGGATACTGGAGAAATCCGAGCCAATCTGCTACGATCGAAGCCCAGGTGGCCAGTCAAAATTTATCGCCCAGGATGGAGCAGGTGGCCGCGGCGATCGCCATGGGCCTCTCTGATGGGGAGATTGCCCAGAGCTTGGGCATCACCAAACGCACGGTCCGGCTCCATGTCAGCAAAGCCTTTCGGCGGACCGATAGTCCGAATCGCGCTGCTTTGGCGGCTTGGTGGACCCGCCGGGTCAACTTTTGGGCTCGGCCGTCTTGGCGACCCCTTGCCGCAGGAAAATAAGGCCGAAACCGCCCTGCACCCCGACCCAATCGACTTTCGACACATCGCGATCGATCAGGGCCGGCACGATGGCTTGGATGATCATCCAGATCCCCACCAGGTAGGTCTTTTTACCGCTCAGCATGCTTTCCTTTCCGTCTCCGCGCGGCGGAGACGATCTTGATGGCCGTGTAGAGGATCGTCAGGCAAAGCAGGAGGAGCTCGAGCCAGGTCTTGAGCTCCAGAAGATTGACCAGGCCCAAGACGCCGGCACCGGGCCCCACCACCTTGGCGATGTCACTCCACAGTTTCACTGGCGCGCGACTGCGCCCCGAGTCAATTGGGCCGAAGCTGCTTGATGGCGGGCTCCAGGACCTCCGGAAGTTTATCGGTCCAATTGGTCCCGCGTGGCTTGAGGACCAGCCGTTCGCCGGTCGCGAGCTTGTTGGTCTCGGTCGCTGGAATCAGGAGAGCCCAATTGTTGGTGTCGGCCTGATCCTGCCGCCGCTCCCAGAGATATCGCGTGATGGTCTTGGGGTCATCACGGGTCTTTTGGGTCTGTTCGGCGGCCATGGCGGCCGCACTGCGGGCCTTGGCCGCATCCTCGGATCGGAACCCATCGAGCACCAGGAAATCCTCGGCCGCGATCGCGATCGCGAAAGCCAGGAAGCTAAAACAAATGATAGAACGCATTGATGAGCTCTCTGAGGCGTTGACGAGTCGCCGCGTCATGGGCGGTGCCATAGATGATCGATTCCTGCCACATCAGATCCGCCGGCACGGTCCCGTTAGAGAACGCGCCCAAAGTAATGCCCTCGGGATTGGCCGCTCCGGCCGTGCCGCTCGTTTCGGCCACCTGATTGTTGAATCCGATCACGCTGGCGGTGTTGTTGCCGACCTCGTAGAGAAGGATGGGCACACCCAGAGTAAAGCTGGTTGTCGGTTGCAGGGCCGTGTTGGCGTAGAGCCGGATCCGGCTCGAGGAGTCGCGCTGATCATTGACAAAGAAAGTGGCCGTGGTCGATCCATCGATGAGCGGATCGCCCAACGTCCAGGAGGTCTGCTGGATCACATGGTAGGCGGAGATCGGCTGGACCCAAGCGGTGTTTCTCACGGCTTGCATGTAGTCGTTGACGTTGTCCCACTTGATCATCGGCCGGCGATTTCCGTTGGTCGCGATGAAGATGGCCGAGCCGTTGTAAATCTGCGGCTGGTTGGCCGCGGTCGCCTGCTTGATGTTGTTGGTTCCCAGCTGCGCGTAAATCGTGGTGACGTATCCCGTCGAGGTCCCGCAAAAGCTCGCGATGGTCGCGGTGTCCAGCGCCCCGGCCAGGGCATAGATGTCCTGCTCGGTCGAGTCGCTCCCGCGCCGCACGCGAATGAGGGCGCCTTGATATTCGGCCCGGATGTTTCGGACGCAGCTCCAGCCATCCAAGGCGCCCGTCACACAGTTGGCGGGATAAATGAAGGTCCGGGAGAGAAAGGCGGGATCCCCGAAGGCGGTCTGCGCCGGCGCCGCGCGAACCAGCAGGCCCAAGAGAATAACGAGCGACCATTTCATGGCGTGACTGACCAGGCGGCCAAAACGTTGGTCTCGCTCGACCCGTTGCACCGGAGGGAGAGCACCGCCCATTTGTTGCTGGCAAGGAGCGTCGGGGCCGGCGCCCCCAAAAAAGACCAGGAGGTATTGAATCCCAGATGTCGGTTGGTATTCCCCGACCAGATGGTCACGCTCCAGCGGCGCACGCGCCCAACGCCGCTTAGCGGGCGATTGGTCGATATCAGAAAGTTCAGGATGCCCGTCGAGGCCTCCAGATCGGCTTCGGCCATCACGAAGTCGGGGACGTAATTGGTCGATGAACTGTGCGCGACCAGGTTGCTCGACTGCAGAGCGAGCCCGCGTCCGATCAGGAGACTGCCATTGCTCGCGATTTCGGAGACGAGCGCGCCGGCGGCATCGAGCACGCGGAAAGTCGCGTTGGTGCTGCCGCTGAGCCCCCGGGCGGTGATCGGGACCTTATCCGCGGCGTTGGCCCAAGCGTTGAAATTCGTGGCGTTCGCGTCGTTATAGGGGAGGGCGTTGGTGGCCGAGGTCAGCGTTGGATAGGAAGCCAGGACATGCCACCGGGAATCGGTGCTGCTCCACCGGATGGTCACGGTCCCCTTGGTCGCCATTGTCAGGTCCGAGCCGTCCCGGGTGACGATCCGGTTGGCGGGCGTCGGATCCAAGGTATTCTGTGCCCAAATGATGTTGTAAGCGGTCCCGTTGTAGACCTCGAAAGTGAGGCCAGAATAGCCGCCAGCCAGGCCGCAGATCGTCGCGTCGGCCGTGATTGTCCCCTCGATCCGGACCCAGTAATTGGATCCGAAATCCACCGCCAGGTTGTTGCCATCCCCGAGCGTGGTGAAGACCAGGCCCGGAAAGGAGGTCCTGGCCTGGTTGGTCACCGAGCCCGCGAATTTTGCATTGCGGATGTTGGCCACGTCCAGAGCTCCAACGATCCGGACCGAACTTGCCGCGGTCCCTCCGAGTGCAATCTGATCATTGGTAGTCGTGTTCGCGAAGAATCCGATCGCCACCGCATTGGTATGGATTGCGGCGGATCCGGAACCCAAGGCAACCGCGCCAGCTTTGGTGGCTCCCGCGTTATAGCCAAGTGCGACGCTATTCCCGCCTGAGGCAATGGTGAAAACGCCCACCGCGACGGATTGGTCTCCGCTGGCGTCAGCGCCGCTCCCGACCTGGAAGGAATCCGACCCGGAGCCGGGGGCGGAGAGGTTCGTCACGACCAGGTCATTCGCAATGATGTTGCTGATCAGGCCATCGACGATCGTCGGGCCGGAATAAACGCCGTTGGTCAGCGCGACCACATAGCCAGAGATGCCGGACATCGCGATGAGCCAGCCGTTGGTGGCATTGAGCGTGTAAATCGTGGTGGTGCCGGTCAGGGTTTTGTTGCCGGTGACGGTCTGATTGGCGGCGACCGAGACGAAGTTGGAGAGCGCGGTCGCCCCGGTTGCGATCGCGTTGCTCGATTTGTCGGAGATGTAAGAGACCAAAAGAGACGCGATGTTCGTCTGATTGGTCGCCGCTTCGACGATGTAGGGCACCCGCACGACCCAGGTGTTGGTATGGGTTGCGTTGGTCGACCAGGTCACAGTCCCCCACCCGGCCGAAAGGGTGACATCCGGGAATTGGCCGGGGAAAGCGGTGATCGTCACATTGCTCGGGCTGGTGATCTGAACGAAGTCCGCCGGCCGGAACGGGTAGGTCGCCAGATGAAGCCAGATGTTGGTCGCGCTGTAAGGGATCGTGTTGGTGGCCAGGATGAGAGTTCCCGGCGACGCGCTGACATTGTTGGTGAAGGTCCGGGTCGAGGTGTCGTCGATCGTGTCGGCCGTCGCCGGCACGTTGGTCAGGGTGATCGTCGCGGTGATGATGTCCGCGCCTCGGGCCGTGAACGCGGCTGCGCAAAAGAGGGCGATCTGCAGGAGTTTCTTCATGATCAATTGAGCGGATCGGCCGCCAGGGAGCCATCATCCCGCAAGTAACAGAGGAACTGTTTGGTGCCATTGGGGACGCTGTAGGCGACAAAACTCCGCACCGCGTTGCGCTGCATGAAGAGCGCGATCGCTTCCTCGCGGGAAATGGGCGTTCCGGTCGGCACCGGAACCTCGTTGGCGGCGACATAGACGGCCGTCCGGATCGTGCATGCATAACGGCCGGAGTAGGGGCCGCCGGCGGCGCCGGTGATCTGCACCTCGAATTGCCGCGTGGTGTCGGCCGTCAGCGCGTTGAGGGAGGCGGTTGCCAGATCGAGCACGCCGCTCAAGGATTCGCCCCCGTTGACCTCGGTCCAGGCCGTGGCGCTGGCATCGACAGTGCCGGCGCTGCCAATGGAAATCCGCAGCGCCACGCCTGAAAGATTGATGGCCTCGTAGAACGGAGCCTCGCTCCAGCTGATCTGACGCACAACGCGGAAATCGATCGGGACCTGGTCGCGCTGCTGCAGGGGGGGCAGCTCGAAGATTCCCGAGAGATTTTGATCCCGGATCAGATTCTTCGTCGTGATGTCATAGACCAGTTTGAGGAGCGACATTCTTGAGCTGCTCGGCCAGTCAAAGCTGGGGGGCGGTGGCGGCCCCCAGGAAATTCAGGAGGGGCTGATCCACGGCGTCCCGCAAAAAGACTGACAGGTAGACCCGGGATTGATCGGGCGCGTAGGGCCCAAATTCGAAGGCGCCGCGCTCCAGAATCCACCGCCGGGCCCCAACCACCACGGGCTGGCCGTAGAATCCACCCGACAATCCCATCCACTTTTCGATGTTATCGGCCGCCGCCACGGCCGGGTAACGGTCGGTGACATCGATGACGACCAGATAGCCAGGCGTCCGGGCTCCGGCGAAACCGGCGCAGACCACGCCGATCCAGGATTGAAGACTGACGCCGGCGAGGAGCCGAGTGGTATGGCCCCAAAAGGCGAAAGCGCGGACGCTGAAGGCACCATCCCGTCCGAGCACCGGAGTGGGATTGACCGGTGCGCCGCCCAAATCATACAGATAATTTTCGGGGGCGGCCTCCAGGAAATTCCATTGCACGCCCTGCAGGCCTCCGCTCCATGAGATCCGCCCATTCCCGCTGTCGTAGATCGGCGGCGGCCATCCGAAAGACCCGCCCAACGCCTCATAGTTGGCCGCTGTTTGATTGCGGGTCGTCACCAGCGACATGAGAGGCGAGGGGCCAGCGAAGCCATGGATAGACGCGGAGTTGCGCGCGTCCAGTTCGGCCTCAATCATCCGGGACAAGATGTCGGCGTGCCCCCCATGCGCGGCAATGAGCGGGGCCTTTTCAGCGATCTGCTCCTCGACAAAAAGAGCTGCCAATCCCAGCGTTGAGACCTCGCTGGCCCGGTTGCGGGCCACCAAGGGAGATTGGGTAAAGCCCAGCAGGGCGCTGCTCTCGAAGCTGGCCAAATTGGGCATGACGTCGGATCAGGTCCTGGCGAATTGCCGGCCATCGGCGTTGAGGTCCAACTTCCCGACCGGCATGGGATCGGCGCCCTCGGTCATGATTCCAAGGCCCTCGACCTCAACCGCGTAAATGATGGAGGAATCAGCGCGATAACGGGGGACGATCTCCTGGTGCTCACTGATGCCCGCGCTTGTGGCCACCCGATAGCTGTTGGAGACGTAATTGTAATGGACCGTGATCTGTTGGGCAGTCGATTCGATCGTGTAGGTAACGTCCGCTCCATGCCAACCGGTCTTTCGCAGCGTCTCAGGCTTGGCGATATAGATGTCGCTCGAGCCCTCCGTCGTTCCATCCCACGTCCGACAAACCAGGTAATCGCCCTTCATCGATTTGTAGCGGAATTGCTCGATAGGTGAGGCGGGGCTGCCCCCCTTGCGGCCGGGCAACAGAATCAGGACCGTCCCGCGCCGGCCGCGGTTCAGCCGGTAGCCCGGCCCATCGACCAGGGCATTGGCCTGGATTTGGTCCCACAACCGCGAGAGCCAGTTGGATTGGGGATTGCGGCCAAAGACCCGAGGGACTCTCATAACAGATCTCCAAAGAGGAAGGTGGACCAAAAGCCGTATTCGTAGGATTGGGTAGCGACATGCAGGTTGCCGGGCCCCGGTTCCACTTCCGCCCCATGCTTGAGCCAGCCGAATTCGAAGCCGATCCGGTTACTGACGTCCGCTGGCAATCCGAATCGCAGGACGTTTGCCACGCCGGCGTCGGCAATGACGCTGGCCGTCGAGAAGATTCTTCCAACGTTCGTGAAGCTTAAAAGGAATGACCTGGTGTTGAGTTGGGTGACGGTCTTGATCAACCAGGGCTGCTCGACGGGCCGGCTGGTCACACCGCGCAGAGCCAAGCTGTAGAGGTAATAGGCATCGTCGCTGAGAAAATCCTCCGGCAGGATGTCGCTGTCAGGGTTGTCGATGAACTTCTGGATGTCCCGAAGTTCCTGGTCGGAAATGTTGTTGGGCCCGGGAGGCTCGAAGATGCTCTTTTGCACCCGCTGATTCTGCAGGCGCGTGCCGGTCTGCACCGGGAATCCCGCCGGCGATTGGTCCTCGCGGCGGACGATCAGCCGCCAAAGCGGGCCGTCATGCTCAATGAACACATCGGCGGCGCCGATCCCGACGAAGAAGCCATAGGCGGTCTCCACCGATTGGCGCGTCCCCTCATAGACCTCCTCACGGTAGAACCCGCCCAGATTCCGTTTACCGCCGCGGGCGACCCGCAGCGTGATATTGTTCGAGCCTGTGGCTTTGCTGGCCATGATCTAGAAAGGAAAAAGCTCGAAGGAGGAAGGCGAGGATCCCACCCGCTCGATCAGCCGGCGGATCGCTTGGATGTCGCTCGACATGCTCGTCAGCTTGTCATTGCTCCGCGCGGGATCGCTGCCGAGGAAGTTACCGATCGAGGTGAGCGGATCGGAATTGATGGCGCTCTTCAGTAGGTTCAGCCGATGCCCCTTCTCCTGAAATTGCTTTTCCTCGAGCTGGTCAATCTCGATCTGCTTTCTATTGGCTTGCTCTCGCAGCTTGGAGGCCTCCAGCTCCTTCGATGGATCCCCGAACCCAAGCTTGCGAGCCTGATCGAGCAGGTCGGCGATCTCCTTCTTTAACAGGGCGATCTTTCCAGCGCTATCGGCATGCTGATAATTGAGGTCGCGGATGCTGTCCTTTTCCTTAGCCATCTGTTCAGTCAGTTTCTCTCGTGTTTTGGCCAGCTCCTCCATCTGGCGCTTCTCCTCCTCTTTCTTCCGCTTCTCGATTTCGGTCTGAAGGGCTTGGCTTTCGATTGCGGGCAGATCCTTGTCCCGCTCGCGTCTTCGTTTGGCCTCGGCGGCCCCGCTCAATAGGAGACTTCCCGTTATCGGATTGGCCCTCAAAAGGCCGGCGACAGCTTCGCCGCGTAGCTTCCGAAATATTTGCCCGAGCTTTGTCTCCTGATCTGAGGCGGCCTTAAGGATACCAATTACATCCTCGTTGTTGCTCAGCCGAGCTCCTTCCTCAACCGTTGGGCGATCGCGCAGAGTAGGGATGAGGTCCTTGCCGGATTTGCCGAAAAGCTTCTGCATGTCCGCGATCATCGCCGGATCGACTTTGTGTGCAGCCATCGCTTTCGAGATCTCATCGAAGACCTGCTCAACATTCTTTCCCTTCAGCTCGTCAACGCTGATGCCGATAGCTTCGAAAGCGGCCACATATTCAGCCGTGCCGGCCTTTGCCTCCTCCATCGCCACGGCTAAGTTCTGCACGGCCTTGATGATGTTCTCAACATTGGCGCCGCTCTGCTTTGCCGCATAACCCCATTTCTGGAGGAAATCCGTCGAGACTCCAATTTTGTTGGCCATGTCCGCCGTATCCCCGGCTTCCTTAATGGCGCTCTGAATCTGATGAAGAGCTAATCCGGCGGCGGCACTAATTCCCGCGAACGCGCTGCCCCAAGCCAGTTGGGACCTCTCCGACGCCTGCTTGTTAACCTTCTCGATCTCGCGTCCCCAAGCGGCCGCTTGGGCGCGCGTGGCGTTCATCCCATAAGTGAACTGAGTGGAATCGAGGCTAATTCTTGCTCTCAGGTCGAAGGCCATTGTCTTCTTCTCCTTTCGGATACATTTCCGCGCTGAGCTTCTCGACGCTGATGGTCTCCCCACGCGCGACGATTCGTTCGATGGCCCGGTCCATCTCCTCGATCATCTGCAGATGGGGATTGGTCTCAGCATCCAGAATCCTCAAGGCGCCCTCGCCCTCCCAATAAGCCCAATAATCCCATTTGGCCAGGCCCCAGGGCTTGTCCAGCGCCTCCAAGCGGCTGTGGCCGAGCTCGGCCTGCAGGAGGAGGAGGACGCGCTGGATGAAGGGCGCACCAACAGTCTCCCCACCCTTGGGCTCCGTCAGCTTGGGGCAGGTCGACCCAGCCTGGATATAGCGGATCAACTTCTCGGCCTCCGCGAAGAAGTTGAACCCGCGGCGGCGCGACCACCACCGGCGCCCGCCGAGGATGCTTCGGCCCCAGATCTTGAGCTTCTCGGGCAGTTTGGGGTCCGCGCAACCGGCCTCGCATTCCTCCCAGGTCTGGCAACAGATCCAGACGGCTTGGACCAGATCGCCCAGATCCGGTTCGGAGGATTTTGATTGGCCGCTGAACCAATTGTCGGTGGAAAGGAGGCGGAGGTAATGGCCGAGGCTGAAGGGCTGGAGCTGCTGGCCCAGGACCACTGCCGGCGGCGGGAAGGCCGCCGCCAGGTATTCCCGGAGGGCATCCATGCGCTAGGTCACCGGCGCGGAGAGATCGTTGGTGGCGTGCGCGGTGATGTTGAGCTCGTAGGTGGCGACGCCATCATTGACGAAAGCGATCCCCCAGCCCCCGGTGTAGGCCCATTTGAGAGTGTTGGCGGTTACCCAGGGGAAATTGGCCAGAACGACAGCGGCCAACGGGCTGGGCGGCGCAAGGGAGGTCCTGGCATTGGCGATCGTGTTCGTGCCGATCGCCGCGCGGGGGGTGAACTCGAGCCTGGCATGATAGAGCTTGCCGGAGGCAATGAGCGTGGTCACCTCGTTGTCCCCATCGCGCACCATGTCCAACTTGAACTCGTCATTGAACCGGAAATTTTTCGGGTAGAGGCTGCCCACGCCGCTGATCGCAACGTCGCTAGGGACGCCGAAGCCCGAGAACCCAAAGACCACCGCGATGCCGTTTTGCGCGCTTGCCATACCCTCTCCGGATTGGAGTCATGGCGGAGGTGGTGATGAGAGGTCCGTCGCGCAGCAAAAGACCATGAATTCGAACCGGGTCCGGAATTGGCGATCGCTGGCGGCCCGGCCGCCGTTGGTCCGCCCATAGACCGGATCATAGGCCGTGAAATCCGCGACCGCGGCGGAGAGGTCGGCGGCCAGGCTGGTCGAGGAGAGGGCCTTCTCAACCGCCTCGGCCGCGGCGTCGTGGACCGGCCCCCGATCCTCGTTGGGGTCGGCGGGATCGGCGCGGCTGCTTGAGGTGCGCACCTCGACGGAGACGGGCTTGTGCCAGTTCCCGAGCCCGATCGGTTCCTCCCGTCCGCTCTTTTCATCCGCGGCCACAATGATCGCATCGAGCACAAGCTGGGCATTCCTTTGGGCCGGATAGATGTTCCGGCCGAGCGCAGCGACATCCGGATCGGCCTGGAGGACGGCAATGACGGCCTGCTCGAGCTTTTGGGCCAGGCTGCTCATGCTGGCACGGCTAGTTTGCTGGCGATGAGGTGTTTGGCCATGTTTGGATCCACGTCGACGAGCTCATCCTTGCCGGCCGCCCCATGGGCACCGCCAGCGGTCAGCCGCACCCGCACCTTCCCCGCCGGCGGCGTTGCCGGCACGATCTTCAGGGCGAATGGATTCCGTGGCTCTTTGGAGCTCATTTCACTTGGCGTTATAGAGGTCGGCGGTTGGCTGCATCTGCTCCCGGATATAGGTCAACATGTCCTCCCCGGCATCGTAGATACCCTGCTGCAATGCGATGCCCGCCACCGGCCGGGCCGCCTTGGCCCGATTGATGATCTCAGCAAAGACGACTTCTCCGGGGATCGCGGGAATGGCATCGCCTGGCGGATCGTAGATCCGGCCGGCCCGTCCTTCGGCGATGAGCGGCAATCCAGTTTTGAGTGCCTCTTTGTGGGCGGCGAGAATGGCGATGGCCCGCTTCCAGCCGGCGGCAATGAAGCCGCGCCGGCGCTTCCTCGAGGCGAGGTAGGACCGGGATGCTCGTCGAGCCATTGCCCGGGTAAAACCCGTTCGCCCTTTGGCTTTGCGCTTTCCGGCTTTGGAGGTTTTGCCCAGCCGCTTGGAGATATATTTCGGCCACCAGGCCCGCCGGCCGACCGCCTCGATCGCATCGGGATCGGCCAAGGGCGTGTTCTGCTTGGCCTTGATGGCGACATTGACGGCCTGGCGGTTGCAGACGTAAGCGAGGTCCTTTTTGGTCGCGTCCAGATATTCTTCGATGGCGCGATTGAACTCCCGCATATCCAATTCGAAATGGAGTTCCATATCAGGGGACTTGGGTCAGAATCCGCCAGGCCAAGCCGGTGCTGATCACCGCGACCGAAGCGTAATCGTCGCTGATCGCGATCTCGTTGACGCCATTGATGGTCTCGATGCCATCGGCCTTGATCCGGAAGGGGTTGACGGAGGCCTGGCCGTGCTTGTCGACGAACCAGAAGACTTTGCCGGCGATGCCCACCGCCGATGGGAGGCGGTTGGTGATGTTCTCCGAATCGGTCTCGATGAAGCTGACCTGGTCATTGAGCGCGACATCGCGGGAGCCCTCGACGCTGACGGTTCGGAACAGGAACCAAGCGTTGGTCAGTGGAACGTAACGCGCGTCAGAGGCAACTTGGGTGTAAGCGACGGTCGATCCTGGCACGATGGTCGCGCTGGAGACAATCGAGGTGGCGTTGAGCGTGATATTGGTATCAGGAACAACGATGCCAAAGGCCGTCTTCGTCCAGGGCCCCTCGATTTGGATCGTATAGCTCCCATAGACAATGTTGGAGAGAGTCAGCGAGGCGGCGCCGTCGCAGGCGAACTTCCGGCGGTCGCTCGTGACGAATTTCCCATTGGCAATGCTCGGTGTGGATGTGGGGATGACGTTGACGCTCGCGCCTGCCAGGTCGTTGGTCGAGAGCTGAAAGTCCCCAAAATTAATGACGACATCGGCGGCGCGGCCGGGGAGTAGCAGCGTCAGGAGGATCAGGGTGGTGAGACGTTGAGATTTCATCGCGCGTTATTGGGATCGGTGAGGGCCAGAACCACGTGCGCCCTGGAGGGTCCAAGCTTGGCGCTGGCGATCTCCCGCTCGACGCCTCGGAACACTAGATGTTGGCCGGCGATCGGGCGCTGCAGATCGGGATCGTTGAGTTCCTCCTCTTTCACCTCGAAATCCGGAATCTCGCCCAAAAAGGTTTCCAAGCGGACGATCAGCTTGAGGTCGATGGGGACCAAACGACCGCCGATCTCGATGCTCTCCCCCTCATCGGCCGAGGAGGGGGAGCAGGGGAACTCCTGATCCTTCCAAATGAAGGTCTGCCCCCCGAGCTCCGCCTCGATGAATTGGAGATCGGCCATGATGCGATTGCGCCTGATCACGATCCCGGAGATTTCAGCTTGAACGCCACGCGCGGGGAGTTGGGTTCGGAAACCGCCGCGATCAAGGCGCCGCCCGCCTTGTCGCCCAAGAGAACGGCGGCCAATTCGCGGAACGCCTTGGCTGGGCGGAACTGTTTGGCGAAGAGCTTCTCGAAATGATTTCCGGAGAGCTTGCGAATATCGTCGAGCGGAATGACCTCGCGATCCTTCGCGCGGAATGCCGCGCCATCGGCGCGAAAGAAAAAACTGCTGATGAGCTTGTCCTCGGGCCAGGAGACATCGACCCAGTTGCCCTCCGATCCTTGAGCGGACCAATTCTGGCCTTTGAGTTCCTCGGGCCGCTTGGCGGTTCCCGCTTCGATCAATTCGGCCTCCGCGCAGGCTCGGATCTGATCCTTGAGGACGGCGAATTTATCCTGACGCTCTTTGATTTCCTGGTCGAGCTTCACTCCGGCGTCGATGAGTGCGCTCAATTGCTTGGTAGTCATACCTCCAGGCTCCAGAGTCTAGGTCGGAGAGGCCTGCTTGGGGCCCAACTGCTCCGGCCGGGCCCGGCCGAATGATCCGGAGTCACCCCGCGCAGGGGCCGGCGAGTGGCCGGGCCTTCTTCTTGCCGGCGCCGGCATCCCCAAAGCCGGGCGCCGGCGGCCGGTCGCCGGTCCAAAAGGAAAGGCCCGGTCCAAGACCGGGCCCATCCAAGGCATCACGAGATTAAAGAGGAAGCTACCGATCGTCCCGAGCGATCAGTCCGCTGATGGCCAATGCATGATTGGTGGTGGAGCCGGAGAGTGCCACCAATTCAATCAGCGCTGGACGGTTGTTGAGCGAGGACCAAACCGCGCCCCCATTGCCGCTGGTGAGCGTGGTGGCGGTGTTGCCAATGAGCACGCTGGCGGCCAGGTTCATGCGATAGACTGTGTCCCCGGGGCTCAAGGCGAAGGCCGTCGTCGCCGCGCTCAGCGTATTGGTAATGAGGACGCCGGCTGAATTGGTGGTCGCGACCAGCACGCGCTGCCAGAGATTGCTGGCGATGCTATGGATCACAAGCGAATCGCCGTTAGTCAGGCCAGTGCCGACGGGATTGAGGAAAATGTTGGACAGCCCAGCCGCCAGGCTGTTGGTCACGTAGATGGGAGGCCCGGCCGTGAAGAATCGGAGCGTTCCGGCGCTGGAATCGTCCTTGGCGATGATGGTCTCGATGCGCGCGACGCCACCGACGCCCGGCGCGATCGCATAGGCGACATTGGTCGAGACGCTGGTGCCGCCCACCGCGAAATATTTGCCTTGGGCGACCGGCACGGTGGCGGCCGAGGCGGCCGAGGCTGACAGTAGAATTCCGCAAAGGAAAAAAAGGAGACGATGGATTTTCATTTCTCAGGTTTGTCGGCTGGTTTCTCGGACGATTTCTTGGGCTTGGATTCTGATGTCGGCTTGGCTTTGCGGGCCTCCGCGCGCTTCTTGTGATCTTCCTGTTCGGCCTTAAGCCAGGCCATGGGATCAGCCGCGCCGCCTTCGCCAGATGTGGCCTTCTTGTAGTGGGCCCGGCGGCTTTGGAGCTCGGTTGCTTTGAGCGCTTGCTGCCTCTTGGCGGAACTGGCCTGTTCGTCCTTGAGCCAGGCCATCGGATTCTTATCGGCTGCCGAGGAGCTTTCGGCCTGGCGGGCCGCCTGTTCGGCCAGTTGCTTCTTCCGATCGGTCTCGCTGTGATCGTGGATCTTGATTGGCTTCCGTTTCAGCGCCGATTGTCGTTTGGTGGGCCTGGCATTCCTATAGATGGCCGCGTGACCCTCGCCCTCCTTGAGGGAGCCGACCGCTTTGTCGTAGGCCTCTTCCGCCGCGACATTGTCGGTGCCGCAATAGACGGTCGTGATGTCGCCTTTGGCGGTGCGCCGGATGACAAAGCTGATTGGTTCGTTCATTTCGGGACGGTGGCTTCCGGTGGAATCCCGATCGCTTAGGCGGTCGTGATCCGCCAAATGTTGTTGCCTGGGCCGGCCTTCACGCCGAACAGGGTGGCCATGGCCATATACCACTTGCGCTCTTTGGGAACGTAGAAGACCTGGAACTGAATGGGGAATCCGCTCTCGGGCTCCACCAGGTTTTGGGCATACATGACCTGCATCGCTTCATCGGGCACCGCCGGCAGCCGCGCGGCGATGAGCAGGCCTTCGCGCGCGCCGACAAAGCCGCTCAGGCCTTCGACGGTCGTCTGGCCGGTGGTGGGCCAGCCGTTATAGCGCATCAGCTCGAAGCCGGCGACGCGGCGGACTCGATTCTCGCGCAGGGCCTCGTCGCTCCCGGAGGTGTTCTGGCCTTGGATGACATTGTCGCGGCAGAGGGCGCCCATCCAAGCGGGCTTGATCAGCCCGAACCGCTCGGAATCGTCCACATCGAGGGTGTCGAGCCCTTCAGCCAACACCGAGCAATCGTCCGCGTCGAAATCGGCGGAAGCGATGACCGTCTTATTGGCGAAATTGGCCTCGATGACGAGATTGATCAGGGCTTTGGTCACGCCTTTGCCAACCGCATTCCCCATCGATTTGAAGAAGGTGCGGCGAATCAGCTCCATGCCGCCCTTAGAAATCTCGGCCTGCGTGAAGGCATGGGCTTTACCCAATTCCTGATCCAGCGTGATGAGGTAGGGCGTGCTGGTCGCATCGGACGCGGTGAAGCCGCCGCTAACATCATCGGCTTCCAAGTCAGTGGCGATGCGCGTGGTCACGCTTTCGCCCTTCTCCTTGACGTCCATCGAAAAGTCCCGCGTGAACATCCGGAGCGGAGCCAGACGCGGGGAAAGGACTCGCAGGCCTTCCTCGGCGATTTGCGCGAGGTTAATTCCGCCTAAACTATTGGGCATATCTTTGGGGGAGGGTTGGGGTTACTGACGGTCAGACCGGCTGGAGCGCCTTGTTGGCCCGGTAGAACTCCGAGCGTTTGTTGGCCGGCAGGCGGTGATATTCGGCCCAAAGCGCCTCGACGCTGCCGGCGGCCGGCCCGTTCGAGCCGTCAGCCGCCGCCTTGGGCGAGGCCTCCATCTTGAGACCGAGGGAGGCCAAATGATCTTGGGCCATCGTTTTGGCGCGGGCGGCGACGCTCTTTTCTTTGTCCTCGAGCTCCTTGGCCTTGGCTTCCATATCCTTTTGGAGTGTGGCGATCGTTTGCTTGGCCGTGGCCAGATCGCGGGTCTGCTGCTCGAGCTTCTCGGTGATTTGGGAGACCCGGTCGCCGATCACCGCCAAACTGGCGGCCAGCGAACTTGCCGTGGCTTCTTCGGCGGCGGCAGCGTCGGCGGCTTCGGTCTTCTCGGTCTTAGCCAGGTCGGTCTTGGCTTGGTCCGATGAGCCCAAGCCGACGCGCTTGGCCAGCTCGGCAACCGTGGTGGTGAGTGCTTCGAGTTTCCCCTTGATCGCGGCAAATGTCGTCACGCCCGATCAGGGATCAGTCAAGGGAGGCTCCGGAATTTGGCCTCGTTCATTGACGCTCGCGGCACTCTGGCAGTGATAAAAAGAGCCGCGATTTTGATTGCCCCGCTTTGGCCCCAGAACGGCTCAGGACGCGTTCGACCGCTATTTTGCGGTAAAGCTCAACGGGCCTTCGAACGGGCCGGCGCGGGGCCTTGGGGCGCCGGGGCGACCCCCTCCCCAAAGGAATCTATTGGCCGTTTTGCGCCGCGTGGGTATCGCCCGAGGCGCGGTGGTTGACCATGCCTAAGCGTCGGGCCCGTCCCACACACACACACGCTCGCGCCAAAGCCCCTCAGAAGGCCTCGGACGTCAGCCGGCTCTACGACAGCCTCAAGGCCGCCGCGGGCGCTTTGGGGCTGGATCCGGCGACATTGCGGGCCGCTCGCGCGGCCGGTTGTTCGGCTTTCCGCGCTGGCGGCCGCGTGCATGGAGGGGAGTTGTTTGCCTGGCTCGCCGCGCATCCGCCGTCGTCGGCGACGGGGAAGAAGGCCGAGATTTCGCCGCGGGCGGAGCTGGAGCTCGAAAAGATTCGCCAGGAAGTCCGCGAGAAGAAGCGGCTCAACGATGCTGCCGATGAACTCCTCATCACCAGGGCTGAGGTCTCCGCCGCGATCGGCCGGATCGGGGCAAAGGTGCGGGCGCTTCTCGACCAGAAGCTGCGCGTCGAATATCCCTCGGCGGTCGCCGGCTTGGATGTCGGCCAGGCCAGAATCTACGGCAGCCGTCTCGTCGATCAGATCCTCAAAGAGTGGGCCTCCTTCTCAGCGGACCTGCCGGAATGAAACCGGGGATCAAATCGTTGCGGTCCGGTTGGGAGCGGGCGTTCGCCCTCTTTGATCGCGAGGCGATCTATGACTGGGCTGAGCGGCATATCGACCTGTCATATCCATTCATCCCGACCGGTCCGTTTTCGTCCGCCCATACGCGACATCTGCTGGCTCCGTTCGACGCGATCGCCGATCCGAGGATCCGGGAGGTGAACGTTTGCGCTCCGACTCGAGGCGGAAAATCTCTCTTGGGCGACATCTCGCTTCCCTGGATTGTGCAGCATGATCCGGGTCCAATGCTCTGGGTGTTCTCGATCGATCGGCTGGCGCGGGAGCATGCCGAGGAGCGGGCCTTTCCGATCCTCCGATCAGTCGAGAACGTGCGGCATCTGCTGCCGGCCAGAAACAAGGATCGCACGACCGAAATTCTTTTCGGTTTTATGTCCGTCTTCTTCCGCGGCCAGGCGATGGACAATCTCCAGAGCAAGGCGATGCGCTGGATCATTCTGGATGAGGTTTGGCGCTACAAATCCGGAGTCCTGGCCGAGGCAAAGGCGCGGCTCGACGATTACCTGAAACTCGAGCTGAGCAAGTTCCTTTGCCTCTCGCAGGCCGGCACCGATGGCGATGAGTGGCACGAGCAGTATCGCGCCGGCGAACTCAACGAGTGGTCGATCCAATGCGCCAAGTGCGACACGCACCAGGTCCCCGTTTGGGCCGGCTGGCGCGACGACGGCTCCCGCTATGGTGTGCTTTGGGATCTCCATCGCCGGGACACCGGTGACTGGGATGTCCCCAGATGCCTGTCCTCCGTGCGCTATGAATGCGCGCGCTGCGGACATCCTCACCTGGATAATGAGAAGACGCGGGCCGAATGGAATCGCACGGGCAAATACCAGGTGGTCGGCGAGCGGCATCCCACCAAGAAGAGCTTCCACTGGCCGGCGATCATCGATCGGAGTCTCGCGGAGTTGGTGAGCCGATACCTGGCCGCCCGCAATCTCAATCGCCGCGGCATGCCGGCGGCCACAATCAAGTTCTGGCAGAAATACATGGCGAGCTTCTACTCGCCGTCGGTCGGCCAGATCCGGCGGCCGCTCACCGAAGGGTATGAGGTCAGCAAGGATGGGGCGACCGAGGGTTGGCGGCGCTTCATGACCGTCGACTGCCAGGTCGATTTTCGGGAGTTCTGGGTCGTGATCCGCGATTGGGCCCAAGCCGACGGTCAGAGCCAGCGAGTCTTTCGGGGCAGGCTCAAGAGCTGGGAGGAGGTCCGGGAGCTGCAGGAGAAGTTCAAGGTCAAAGACCAGAACGTCTTCGTCGACACCAATTACGAGACCCGCGCCGTGTATGCCCGCTGCGTGCGGTTCGGTCATTGGGGCGTCATTGGGAGCAGGCGGATGTGGCTTTGCTGGATCGGCCTGCGCGGAGAGGACGAGTTCGATTATCTCCACCTGGAGCGGCGGAACAAGAAATCGGTCAAGGTCCGCCGGCTTTATTCGCCAATGCAGTTCGGCGATCCCCACATTGGCCGCAGCCGCCGCGACGTCCGCCTGGTCGGCCCGACGCCCGGAGGTGGCACGCTCTGCCCTTACTTCCGCTTTTCCAACGAGCAGGCCAAGGACGCCCTAGCGCGGCACCGGGATGGTCACCGGATCCGGCAGGGGTCGGCCGCGCCCCCGAGGTGGGTGAACCCGATCCCCCAAACGGCGGAAGAGAAGCGGGAGGAAGAGGAGTATGACCGGCAACTCAACTCCGAATTCAAGCGCACGATCATCGATCGCAGGACCGGCAAGGAGAAGATGCGCTGGCTACCGGTGGCGGCGGGGCGCCCCAACCATTACTGGGATTGTGAGGTGATGCAGATGGTAGCCGCGGCGATCGCGGGCTATCTCGGCGAAGAGGCGGCCGCCGGCGAGATCGAGGATTGACTGGCCATCGACCTCGTCATGAGGCGAGCGCTGCTGTTGATCATTCCCTTACTCCTTTGCGGATGCACGGCCACCTCGGTCCGCCAGGGGGATTTTCGAGGCGGGCGCATCTCAATCGGGACCAGGCACGCGGTCGGCCAGTTTACGATCGGGACCACCAACGGCGTCCAGCTCAAGCTCAGCGGATACTCGGCCGACCCGGATCCGGGCCTCGAAACCCTTCGCCAGGCGCTGGCGGCCGCTCTGCAGATTCTTGGGGGCAAACCATGAATCCATTCTTCGGAGCGACCAGGGCCAATCTCGAGCAGTGGCTGGCCGAGGCCCAGCAGCAGCTGGCCGGCGGAACCTCCATCACGGGGTGGAACGAGGGCGACGCCGGCGCGACGCACAGCGTGCAGCTCTCTCCCGAACGCCGCGTGGAACTGATCCTGAAGGAGCTCAACCGCCGCTGGCCAAACGATTACCCGGCGCGAGACGTCCGCCGGGTCCACCGCACCGTCCAGGAGTTCATTTGACTCTGGCCCCCGCTATCATGCGGGCCGGTTTCCTCATCATCCTTTTGCTCGGGTCTCTGGCGCGGGCCCAAGCGCCGGCATTGCCGCCCCTTCCAGCGCCGCCGATCGCGGTAACCGTCTGGATCCAACCCCAAGCCCTCGAGGCCTGGACCAACCTGGTCGTGGTCCGATTCTCGTTGCCTGCGGCGCCGGGCCCCATGCCGCCCAATTATTCGGTCCCGGAAATCTATCGGCGGCTCACCGATCCGATCTTCGCGCATTATGAGCGCAGTTGGGAGAAGTGGCGCGCCGAGGAGAATGTCAGCGCCCTGGGGGAGCGGATTAAGCTCCTCGATCCGGGCAAGCTCGCTCAATTGGAGGCTTTCCTAAACCGGCTTCTCACGGAGGCTGCGCCCCAAACTATTCAGATCAGCACCAATCAGTGGGGCCATAATCCCTACATCACCACCAACGGGATTCCAGGGCCGCCCGTCTCAGGCATCGCAACCAATCAGTGGGAACGGCGCAGCTGACCCATGAGCCAGGAACGACTCAAGACCCCGGCGGGCTACCACCTTTTGGTCTCGCGCCGCGCCCATAACCTGGATCTTCTTTACCGGACCGAGATCCGTCGCGGTCATCGCCCCCGCGCCTTCTCGCTGGTCGACACTCGCGTCGCCATCAGCGAATACGATTGGAGCAGCCTCCTCAATCTCTCCCGCCAAGTCGTCTCCCGCGTCGGCACTCTGGCCGGCGCGATCTGCCAGAAGAATCTTTACGCGATCGGCGGGACGGGTTGGCCGCTCCATTACATCGGGCCCGACGAATACTTCCGGGATTCGGTCGAGGATTGGGTGAACAATCTCTGGGCTCCGATGGCGAACATCCGGGGGGAGCCCTACGATTTGGGTGTCTCCCTCTTCCTGGATGGCTGCGCGATCGATCACGATGGCGACAACGTCATGATCCTCCGAAGGGATTCCCAGGACATGCCCCGGCTGCAATTCGTGGCCGCCCACCGGATCGGCAACCGGCAGACGGCCGCCGCCACCGCCGACGGCTACAGCGTCGTTCTCAAGGGACCCTTCGCCGGCGCGAAGATGTGCAACGGCGTGATCTTCAATCGCGATGGCGAAGTGATCGCCTACCGCGTTTTGGGCGTGACCGAAGCCGAGGATATGGACGTGCCGGTCGAGCAGGCCCAGATGGTTTATGAGCCGGCCTGGCACGATCAGGGGCGCGGGATCCCGAGGGTCGCACCCACACTCCTGGATTTCATCGATGTCGAGGACATCAATTACTTTCTCCGACGCCAGGTCAAACAGGATGCCGCCTTGGGCATCGCCGTGCACAACGAATCGGGCGAACCGCCCACGGGCACGTCGGTGGTCGGTGGTGATGAGACAACGCCGCGTGCGGTTAACAACGCCAATCCCGACGTGGAGGTCGAATACCTCGAGGGGAACGAACTCATGTATTTCCGCTCCAACACCGGCGGAAAGATCCATCCCATCGAATCGGCCAGGCCCCATCCCAACACCGAGGCTTTCGTCACGCGGCTGGAAAGCGTCGGGCTCTATGCCATCGGCTGGCATCGAGGGCTCCTTGACCCAGCCGGCCTGCGCGGAGCCAATACCAGGCTGGTCCAGGACACGGCCCGCCATAGCATCAAATGGCGGCAACGCACGCTCCGCAAGCGGAAGCTGCGCGCGACGGCCTGGGCGATCGCCGCCGGCATTCAGCGCGGCAGTATCCCCGAGACCTCAGATCCCTGGTGGCGCTATTTGACCTGGCAGATGCCAGAGCAGCTCACCGTCGACACGGGCAACGACGCCTCAGCCGATCTGGAGGCCCTTCGTTACGGCTCGACCACCCTCGCCGCCGTGGCCGGCAAGGCCGGCGGCCGGGCCGACGACATCATCCGGCAGCGGGGGCGGGAAGCCCGCCAGGTTCTCGCCGAGGCCCGACGCCTGGTCGATGAGTGGGGCATCTCCTTCGATCTGGCTCTGTCGCTCATCCGCCAACCCAACAATGGAGGCGGCGCTCCGGCGCCGGCGGCGCCCGCGGCTGGGGCCGGAGCGTCAGGCAAACCACCGGAGGACGACGCCGAAGACCCCGAAGAAGAGGATTGACCCATGCGCATTTCCCCCAAACTCGTCAGCTCGATCATCACCCATGCCTGGTATATTCGTCCCGGTTCCCTCATCGAGGGCATTCTCCTGGAGTATTGCGGCGCGAAGGGCGCGGGATCCCTGGAGATTCGCGAGGAGGCTTTACCCGCGATCGAGGCCCGCCCGGAGCGCGACGTCAATGGGGACGCCCTTCCGCGCGCCAAACTCACGCAGTCGGGGGTGGCAATCGTCCCGATCGTCGGGCCGATGATGAAAGGAGCGACCGGCAGCGACAAATATCGCGCCTCGCTCTGTTCACCCGAGGACATCGCCAGCGATGTGATGGCCGCGATGGACGCCAGGGCCAAGGGAATCGCCTTCCCTGTCAATTCTCCCGGGGGCACGGCCGTGGGCTGCCACGAATTGGCCAGCCTGATCGCCGAGGTCTCCAAGCAGGTCCCGACGCTGATGTATACCGAAGACCAATGTTGCTCGGCGGCCGAGTATGTGACATCGGCCTGCAGCGTCCGGGTCTCAACCCCGTCCGCGGTTCTGGGATCCATCGGCACGATGTGCGGTGTTCTGGACGTGTCCCGCCTGCTCGATCGGTTCGGGGTCTCCTTCGACATCTACCGGAGCGGCCGTTACAAGGGCATGGGCCACCCGGCCAAACCTCTATCGAGCGATCAGGCCGAATTCGTCCAACGCTGGGTCAACGCCCGCGCGGCCGAGTTCAAAGCCCAGATGGTCAACTATCGGGGGCTGGACGAGGAGCATATGCAGGGACAAATCTTCGTGGGTTCGGAGGCCGCCAAGATCGGCCTCACCGATTTCACCGTGTCCAGTCTCCGTGAGGCCATCGCGTTCCTCGAGTAGTCCGCAGAATCGGAGCATCCGCGGTGGCCGCCGGCGCCGTCATGGGGCCAGAATTCCCGCGGAACTCGTCTTTCTGGGGGTCGCGCCGGCGTTGGCATACGCGCCCAAGAATCGGCGCCGACGCGGGCGCCCGCCGGCGGGATTCTGGCACAGGCCAAGAGCTGAGCTCTTCCGATTGCTCGAGCTGGCCCGGGACGGTTACCGCCGGGCGATCGCCACCCATCATCCCGACCGCGGAGGCGATACGGAGAAGGCCGCCGCGCTCAATCTTTCCTGGAGCTTTGTCCGTCGCTGTTTTGCCAGGAATGGAATGGAGCTCGAATGAAATTTGCCCCCTGGAACGACGGTCAACGCCGAGGATTCAAGTTTTGGTGCCCCGGTTGCGAGTGCGCCCATCGCTTTTGCGTCCAGAGCGTTGAGGGTCCGATCTGGAGCGTCACCGGGGCCGAGCGGGATCAGCCCTCGGTTTCTCCCAGCCTGCTCGTCACCTGGCCTGGGACGGAGAAACGATGTCACTCCTTCGTTAAGGGCGGGAAAATCCAATTTCTCTCGGATTGCAGCCATCGGCTGGCCGGAATGACGGTCGAGGTTCCCGATTGGGAAGAGCTGGATTGATTAGGGACTAACAATGGGCTTGTTAAGGGCTAGTTAGCCTCTAAAAACTGCTCCATGGCCGAGCTGCGAGGCAAATCGATGGGGCAAATCATATTCGAGCGTTGGGTCGCTCGATCGAAAGAGCGCGGACATCCGCTCTCGACGTCCGGAACTTACATTTCTCCCAATTGGGAACAGCTCAATCCCGAGCTGAAGCTCGCGATCAACAAAGCCACGATGGACGTGCTCGAGCATTGGCAGCAAGGCCATTGCCTCACGGCCGTGTCCCAAATTATGCGAATGCTCTATGAGAGCTCGGTCTGGCAGAACGAGACGGAGGAGGATTGGCTGAAGCTTGCCAGGATGGCAGGAAGGATCGCGCGCGAATCAATGGCCGCGTTTCTCGAGGATGGAGCCCAAAGAGTTGGCTAACAATGTCATGATTAAGACGACAGATTGCCGAATCCAGGGGCCCACGGCCTTCTCTGACGTTGAGGTGTGGGACACGTTCCTAACTCATGATGGAGCACTCGCGATCAAGCTTCCGACCTTCCACCGCGCGGAGAAAGAGCTCAACGGGATCGTGATCGATGAGGGCAAATTCGCTTGGACCCGGTTCTCCGGGGACGCGCCCTGTTATCCCGTGGATCTGTCCATCGAATTCCACTGCCGGGCTACTCAAGCTCCGTGAGGAATCGCAATTGTCCTTTCTTCGAGGTCTCCCAATAGAATCCCCCCGTTTGTGCATTGAAACGGAGCATCAGATAGTCATCCGGATCAGCCCTTGTTTTGAGGAAAAGCTGCCCATTGGTGGTTCGCAACGTTACGTCGCCATTGGCATCCGGCGATTTGCCGATCCGGCCGGCCGTGACCGCAAGGCCGGCACCCGATGATCCACGGGCTTTGACGGCCGGATCGGCAGAGCCAGAGTATTCGTCACAAAAAAGGGCCTGCTTTTGTGACGTTGGTATGCTTGACTTTCCTCGTCTTGCCCTTCGGCATTTGTTCCGGAGCCGGCCCAAGGCCAGGCGCCGACGAGGTAACTCCTCGAGGGTGCAAACCTGACGGCCGGCTTCGGGGCTTGTGCGAAACGATTCCCCGATCCTATGAAACGTTCGCGGCAAAGGCCATGTGCGCTGTGTGGTGGAACGAGTATCGCGTCCCCACCTTGGGACAAGCGCGAATGGGCTTGTCGCCCGTGCTGGAACGGTTACGTGAACTTTCGGCGAGCCTTCATGCTGGAGCACG
>Ga0075301_1000029_pt1 | contig 39923 bp, 39 predicted proteins | sample Browns_TuleA_D1_FD_120053 | JGI IMG/M metagenome (GOLD analysis project Ga0075301, IMG submission 120053) | Natural and restored wetland microbial communities from the San Francisco Bay, California, USA, that impact long-term carbon... | ecosystem: Environmental > Terrestrial > Soil > Wetlands ... | reverse complement strand
TTATGGCATGAGCCGACGCAAAAGCCTGCGCTGTTCCTGCGCCGAGCAGAAACAGCGCCAAAACAACGGACATGACTCTTTGCGTCACTCTGGACATAAGCGTTTTGCCAAACCCATTGACCGAGAATAAGTATATCACAATCTAAGTTGACGAATATTGAAGCAAGGCTATGGCGGGTAGGGTGAAATACGTACTCAAGAACTCTCGGAGATCAGCCATTTTCAAGACCACCACCCGGCTGCGCAGACCACGCATGGAGGGTGGCCCCTCATCGATGGTGTACCCAGGTCTTGAAGTCGAACTATGGCGGATGGGGTGAGATTCGAACTCACGAGACCCTTGCGGGTCTGCCGGTTTTCAAGACCGGTGCCTTCAACCGCTCGGCCACCCATCCGGACCTGCCGCAACTAACGCGGCTTTAGCCATTCACGCAATGATCCCGCCTTGTACCTGGATCCCGAACCCATTGAGCACAGGCCCTTTTCTGCACTAACCTCTCCTTCAGTGGCTAGTACGATCATGGCTTGCCGTGATCGGGTGGAGGGGCTCATGAGCGGGGCGTGGCGTCAATTCGCCGCCGTGAGTGGTGCGTGCCTATTGGCCGCCGCTTGCGCAAGCACGGATACCAGCGAAGTGAAGCCTGCGCCCAATGCGGGCATCTATAGGGTCGGCAAGCCTTATACGGTTGCCGGCGTGCAATATGTCCCCAAGGAAGAGCCCGCCTACGAAGCAACCGGCACCGCCTCCTGGTATGGGCCTAGATTTCATGGGCGGCTCACCGCTGACGGCGAAGTCTTCGATCGCAACAAGCTGACGGCGGCACATCCTACGCTGCCTATGCCGACGACAGTGCGGGTGACCAATCTTGAGAACAGCCGGGAAGTGGTCGTGCGCGTGAATGATCGCGGGCCATTCGTAGGCAGCCGCTTGATCGACTTATCGGAACGGGCGGCCGAGGTTCTGGGATTCAAAGAGAAGGGCACCGCTGAAGTGCGCGTGACCTATTTGGGTCGCGCGGACGGGAAGAGCAGCCCGATCGCCCCACCGCCAAAGACCGCACCCGATGTTGCAACCGCCATCGCTTCGGCTGAGCCAAGAGTGCAAACCGCATCGTTCCTTCCCGTTGTCTCGCCAGACCCGGCTCCGTCCCCTAAACCAGCTGTAGTGTTCGCGCCGGGGTCCGCGCCAGTTCCCGAGACGGATATACATCCCGTCGTGGGCGTCACGTCGTATTTCGTTCAGGCCGGCGCGTACACGTCATTCGATAATGCCAATCACGTCTTGGTGGCGCTGAAGTCCCTGGGTGCAAGTATCTCCGCGCTTATGAAGAACGGTGAGGCGCTTTATCGCGTGCGCCTGGGACCATTCGGCAGTGTGGGCGACGCCGGTGCAGCCCTTGTCCGCGTGCAGGAGCTTGGCCATAACGACGCCCGGATCGTCGTCGACTAATTCCTGCTATAGGCTGAACGGGGGAGGGCAGGTGATATGCGCATCCTGCACCTGATTTGCTGTGCCGTGGCCGCAATTCCTGCGGCGGGCCTGCCCGCGCGGGCGCAGATCGCAACCGTCGCCAGGCATGCGATCCTGGTCGATTACGACACCGGCGAGACGTTGTTCGCGCAGGACGCCGATACGCCCATGGCGCCATCGTCCATGAGCAAGCTGATGACGGCCGAGCTCGTCTTCAAGCGGCTGAAAGAGGGCAGCCTCAAGCTCGCGGATATGCTCTCCGTGTCGCGCAATGCCTGGCTCGCCACCAGAAGCCGGCATCAGTCGCGCATGTTCGTCGAGCGGGACGGCGCGGTTAGCATCGACGATCTGCTCAAGGGCGTCATAGTCGATTCCGGCAACGACGCCTGCATCGTTCTGGCCGAGGCTTTGGGCGGTACGACGGAAGCCTTCGCCACCATGATGACGCACCGCGCGCAAGAGCTCGGTCTGACCAAATCGCACTTCGCCAATCCCACGGGCATGCCCGACGAAGGCCAATACATGTCCGCGCGCGACCTGGCCGCGCTCGCTGCGCATATTCTGCGCACATATCCCGAATATCGCGGTTACTTCAGCTTGCCGGCGTTCGCCTATAACGGCCGCAACCAGGAAAATCATAATCCGCTGCTCGCTATGAATATCGGCGCCGACGGCATGAAGACCGGATACACAGATGCGGGCGGCTTCGGGCTTGTCGCCACAGCCGTGCAGGATGGCCGCCGGCTGATCCTCGTGGTCAACGGTCTCGAGTCAAAAAACGCGCGCGCCGACGAAGCACGCCATCTGCTCGAGGCCGGATTTCGCGACTTCAAGCGCTATGATCTTTTCCACGAATACGACCTCGTTGCCGAGGCGCGCGTGTGGGGCGGCGAGAAGAGCGCTCTCCCGGTGATGGTGCGCGAGCCGTTGTCGTTCACACTGCCAGTGGAACAGCGCCCCGATTTCAAGATCACCCTGCAGTACCGCGCGCCGATCCCCGCGCCCATTTCCGCGGGCCAGCAAGTCGGCACGCTGACCGTGTCGGCCCCGGACAAGCGCTCGAAGACGCTTCCCGTCTATGCCGCGTCGCTCGTGCCCGCCGCGGGTGTCGTCGGGCGCATGCTGATCGGCGCGGAAGCGCTGATCGAAGAGCAGAAGGCGCGGCTCAGGAGATGACGGGGCGCGGCAAGTTTATCACCTTCGAAGGCGGCGAGGGCACAGGAAAATCCACTCAGGCTAAGCGGTTAGCGGTGGATCTTGAAAAACACGGTCATCGCGTCGTGCTGACCCGCGAGCCCGGCGGCTCCGACGGCGCGGAGGAAATCCGCCAGCTGCTGGTGGAAGGGTTGCCGGAGCGCTGGTCGCCGATTTCGGAGACGTTGCTATTCCTGGCGGCGCGCACGGATCATGTGGCCAAATTGATCCTGCCGGAGTTGCAGGAGGGCGCCTGGGTGGTCTGCGACCGCTTTTCGGATTCGACGCTCGCCTATCAGGGTGTCGCGCGCGGCCTGGGCCTGGACGTGGTGCGCGAGATGCAGGCCATTGCGCTCGAAGGATTTCGCCCCGATCTGACCATCATTCTGGACATGCCCGCAGAAAGCGGTCTGTTGCGCGCCCATACCCGCGGGCTTGCGCACGGCACGCGCTACGAACGCTTTGGCACGCAGTTTCACCAGAAATTGCGCCGCGCCTTTATCGACATCGCTTCCAGCGAGCCAGAGCGTTGCATGCTGTTGAACGGCGATCGTTCGCAGGATGAAGTGGCGGCAGATATCTGGCAGACGGTGAAGGATAAGCTGGCGCCATGATCAAACGCATCAAAGCAGCCGAGCCCACGCCCGAGCCCGACCGCGTCGAGGGCCAGCCACACCCGCGCGAAACTTACGAATTGGTCGGCCAGGAGGCGGCATTGGCGCGCGCAGCTCATGCCATCCGCAGCGGCCGGCTCGCCCATGCTTGGCTGATCACCGGCCCGTCCGGCGTCGGCAAAGCGACCTTCGCCTACCGCATCGCACGGTACATGCTGAAGTACGGCGCGACTGCCGAAGGCCCTGCCGATCTGGCGGTTCCGGCAACTGACATCGTGTCTAAACAGGTCGAAGCGCGGGCGCATCCAGGTCTGCTCGTTCTTTCGCGCCGCGTCGACGACAAAGGCAAGCTGCCGACCGCGCTGAAAGTAGACGAGATCCGGCGGCTGTCGTCGTTCTACGGCCTGACGTCGGCGCAAGGCGGCTGGCGCGTCGCCATTGTCGACACGGCAGACGACATGAACGAGGAAGCGGCCAACGCACTCCTGAAAACTTTGGAAGAACCGCCGGCTAAGGGATTGCTGCTGGTTCTCGCGCATGCGCCGGGCCGCTTGCTGCCAACCATCCGTTCGCGCTGCCAGCGCATCGATTTGCGCCCGCTGGATGACAAAGCACTGCAAACGGCGCTGGCCGAGCGCCTGCTGGAGATGGGTGCAAAGGATCGTGAAGCGCTGGCGCATGTTGCCGAGGGTTCGCTCGGCCTCGCGTTGCGCCTGGCGTCTGAAGACGGTCTCGAGCTCGCGCGTGCGGCAGAAAGCCTGCTTGCCGCAAAGGGCGCGCCCGACGTGCCGAAAATCCTGGCACTGGGGGACAAGGTGGCTCGCCTGCGCGACGATGGTTTGGCAAATTTCGGTCAGTTCTTGCGCCAGGCGCTGGCCAACCGCGTACGCGCCGTTGCCGAAGCGGGGAAGGGCGCACATCTCGACCGCTGGGTCGACGTGTGGGAGCGCCTGAACGCGATGTTCGCGCGCGCCGATGGCCTGCATCTCGATCCGCGCCAGACGGTTCTATCGTCGGCCTTAGTCTTGGAAGAAGTGAAGAGACGGAGCGGAGCCCTGTGAACTTGAACCAGGCCTCACCCTTCGACAGGCTCAGGGTGAGGCCCACCCAAAGCCCTCATGCTGAGCCCGTCGAAGCATGAGGGCGTAGAGGCATGCTCGTCGATAGTCACTGCCATCTCGACTTTCCAGAATTCGCCCCCGAGCTCGATGGCGTTCTGGCGCGCGCGCGGGAAGCGGGCGTCAGCCATTTCCTCACCATCGGCACCGAGCTGGCCAAATTTGCCGGCGTGCTCGCCGTGGCCGAGCGCGCACCCGACATTCACTGCTCGGTTGGCGTGCATCCGCACGAGGCGAAGGTCGAGCCCCTCGATGGGCCCGAGGTGCTGCTCAAGGCGGCACGGCATCCCAAGGTGGTGGGCTTCGGCGAGAGCGGGCTCGACTATTATTACAATCACAGTCCGCGTGAGGCGCAGATCGCGGACTTCCGCGTACACATTGCTGCCGCCCGCGAGGCGCAGCTGCCCCTTATCGTCCACACGCGGGATGCCGAGGACGATACGATTGCGATCCTACAAGAAGAGCAGGGGAGGGGCGCCTTCCCCGGCCTGATCCATTGCTTCACCGGCACGCCCCGGCTTGCGCGCGCGGTGCTCGATCTCGGCTTCTTTATCTCGGTGTCGGGCATCGCGACCTTTCGGAAATCGGAAGAGTTGCGGGCAACAATCAGGGACGTGCCGCTCGACCGGCTGCTGGTGGAAACGGACGCGCCCTACCTCGCGCCACAACCCGTGCGCGGCAAGCGCAACGAGCCCGCCTTTGTAGTGCATACTGCCTCCATGCTCGCCGAGCTGAAGGGCGTTAGCGCGGAAGCGATCGCCGATGCTACCACCGCAAACTTCTTCCGCCTGTTCTCGAAAATCCGCAAACCATGAACCGGAAAACAAAATTGTCATGGCCCGCAAAAGCGGGCCATCCAGGTGATGGAGGACCCATCCGGCGCGTGGACACGCGCCGACTGGATGGCCCGAATAAATCGGGCCATGACAATGGTGGGGGGGCATGAGCAACGCTATCACTCTCACCATCCTCGGCTGTGGCTCATCGGGCGGTGTGCCGCGCCTGGGTGGCCCCGGTGGCGCGGGGGATTGGGGCACCTGCGATCCCAAAAATCCGCAGAACCGCCGTTTGCGTTGCTCGGTGCTTGTCAGGCGGGGAGGGACCGCCCTGCTCGTCGATACGTCGCCCGACTTGCGCGAGCAGATGCTTTCGGCGCGCGTAACACATCTCGATGCGGTCTTGCTTACCCATCCCCACGCCGACCAGACGCACGGCATCGACGATCTGCGGCCCTTCGCGCTGACGGAACGCCGGCAAATCCCGATCTACGGCGACGAAGACACGTTGGCCCATATCATGGGGCAGTTCGCCTATGCCTTCAGCCAGCCGGAAGGCAGCGTCTATCGCCCGATCGTTTCCGCGCAAATCATCAAGGAGCCTTTCAAGCCGTTCGAGGTTACGGGGGAGGGCGGCCCCATCCCCGTCCGCGTCTTCTGGCAGGAGCATGGCGGCGTGCGCAGCCTCGGCTATCGCTTTGGTGCGATCGCCTATTCAAGCGACGTGAACGGGTTGGACGACGCAGCGTTCACGGCCCTTGAAGGCGTCGAGTGCTGGATCGTGGACGCGCTGCAATACAAGCCGCATCCCACGCACGCCAACCTGGAGCAGGCGCTGGAATGGATCGCGCGCGTGCGCCCCAAACGCGCCATCCTGACCAACCTGCATACGTCGATGGACTATGCGACGCTTGTGCGCGAGTTGCCCAAGGGCATCGAGCCCGCCTATGACGGGATGGAGATCACGCTGCCGCTCTAGCTATTTCTCCCACCAGGCGTCGCAACCGCCCGACGGGTAGGTGCCGCCGGTCGAGAAATCGTCCATCTTGTCGAGATCCTTGGGCGCGGTCGCGGTGTATTGCTTGCCGGGTGCGCTCGTCAGCGTGAAATGGATCACGGTGCCTTTGGGAACCTTGGGGCCGTGCAAATTGACGAGGGTGTAGTCCGAGATTTTTTGGCCCTGGTTGACGCCGGATTCGTAGAAACAGCTGATCGTGACCTTTTCCTTGCCCTGCGCCGATACGGGCAGCGCGATCATCAGTACCGCTACTGCGAACTTCCAAATACGCGACATCTGATACTCCCTGTTTGAATGCTTAGGCGGCGCGGCGCGCGGTGCTCAGTCCGTAGATACTGATGCCGGCCCAGAAAACCTCGATCAGCGCCGCCGGCAAGTTCCAGGCATTATAGAGGGAAACCAGGATCAGTACCGCGCCCAGCAGGTTTGCCGTGGGAAACCGCCAATCGTCGGACGGAAGCCTCTTTGCCTGATTGGCGAGATAGGCGGCGACGACAAGCACCGCGCCGGCCATGCCGCTGAGCGTGTAGAGATCGAAATGCATGCATTTCTCCTTGGAGTCGCGGGAGACGCGCCTGTGATTTACGAATGTCTCAATAAAGCAAAAATGGCAACCGCAAGAGCCAGAACAGAAATTATGAAGGCTCCAATTGAAATGTAGTTCGCCCGCTCAGCGGCATTGGCTGAGCGCACGGTAGCGTCCGCTGTTCGGCGGTTGCGGTTTAACTCTTCGTTTTCGAGCGCTCGCTTTCGCGATTTCTCTTGTTGTCGCGCTCTTTCTACGTCGCCCACAACGCGCTCATTTCTTTAGCCGACTCGGTTTAGCCTTAGGGTTCCGCGTCTTTTTGAGAGGTGTATGCTTAAAAGGCGGCGTATTTAGCATCCGCGGCCTCACGGCGGCGCACAGTTTCTGTGGTGCTGTAGCGATTAAGATCAGTCATGAGACTCAAGTTAGCATCATGAAACACCCGCCGAAACCACCAGGAAGGCTAGCGAACCCTCGCCACAAACGCCGGAAGGCTGGTGCAAAGATGCGCTCAATTTGGAGTGCATTGGGTAACCTGACAAGAGAGCCAGCAGGACCAGATGATTTCAATGAGTTCTTTGAGCAGACAGGAAGCGATAGCAACCCGCGGGGTGCTGCAATCCTGTTGGCAGCCAATACCGAAGTGGGCCTGGACTCCGCACTGCGCAGCATCATGTCGCTTGGTCGCGCTGATATGCTTTTTGGCGCAGAGAAGCCGCTGGGTTCATTCAGGAACAAGATACACATTGCCTATGCATTCGGCCTATTTGGTGATGAGACTTTCAATACGTTGGAGACTATCCGCCATATCCGAAATGCCTTCGCGCACTCCCACATACCGATAACTTTCGACATGCCTGCGATCATGGATGCCTGTGCAGTGCTAGCGTTGCCAAGGATTCTGCCGCCTCATACCGTGGGTGCCAACGATAAGGACCTGACCAAGTTGGCTGGTCTAAAGAGATATCGCGAGTCCTGCTCCCGAATAGGGCACAATCTGCAAGTCATGAATTGGGACGGACTTGTCTGGCTTAGTCACAAAGATATTGACGATCTTCCTCCGAACTACACTTACGTTGTTGCCAGACAGAAACCACTACCATAATTGGTGACGTTACACTGCCAAGTGTAACGTCGGCCATAATTTCCCATAATATTGCTTATACGAAATAGACTGGGCTGGATTTGGCCGGTTCACCGCACCCTCGCCGTGCGCCGCACGAGTGCAAAATACCTCTTGCGCCGTCCCTTGGGTCCGGCCCGAGAACGTCGGCCCCAGAACGCGGCCCGACGATGAATAAGAGAGACGCCCCCATGGAACAGAACGCCGAGTACTACCCAATGCCTTCCTTCGCCACGCTGTCCGTGCGCGATGTTGGCGCAAGCATGCGCTGGTATCAGGACGCGCTCGGCTTCGAATGCGTGTTCGTGATGCCGGGCCCAGGTGGCGCGGCCGCCCTCGCCCACATGCGCTGGACCCGCTACGCCGACCTGTTGCTCGTCCCCGAGCGCGAGCCAGTGACCGGCCCCAAAGGCGCTGGCATTAGCCTTAGCTATCAGGTCTCCAAAGGCACGGTAGACGACATCGCCGACAAAGCCCGCGGCAAGGGTGCTAAAATTGTCCGCGAACCCGGAGACCGCCCTTGGAACGCGCGAGACTTCACCGTGACCGACCCGGACGGCTTTCACCTCACTTTCACGCAGGGGCCGGTGAAGAAAGACATGTCCATGTAAGAGATCGTCACCAGTGCTCAACGCGCCTGACCTCGTCCCGCACGCCGCGGCCCGCGGGGCTACGGTGAGCGAACGCCGCCTGAGCCCGGCCGAGACGGCACGCCGCCTGGGCGTGACGGTGAAAGCGCTGCGCCTCTACGAGCGCTATGGGCTGGTTAGACCCACGCGCACGCAGGCCTCATGGCGCACCTATGGCCCGGCCGAGATCGCCCGCCTCCACCAGGTGCTGGCGCTGAAAAGGCTTGGCCTGACGCTGGCCAAGATTGCCGAGCTGTTGAACAAGCGCGGCGCCGGGCTGGCCGAAGTGCTGGCGCTACAGGAAAAGGCGCTTACCGGCGAAAGCGCGCGCGTGGAAAAAGCGCTCAGGCTTATCCGCGATGCGCGGGCCAAGCTGGCCGAAGGCCAAACCCTGTCCATCGACGATCTCACAACCCTCACCAAGGAGACGACGATGTCCGGCAAAGCCACACCCGAGGAAATGAAAGCGATCTTCGACCCCATCTCGGCCAAGTACTTCACGCCCGAGGAAGCCGCCGCCCTCACCGCCCGCAAATTCGATCAAAAGGCGGCCAGCGACAGCTGGGAGACTGTGATCGCGGACGCCAAAGCCGCCATGGCCAAGGGCGACCCGCACAGCGCGGAAGCGCTGGCCGTGGCGCGGCGCTGGAAGGCGCTGGTGGACCAGTTCACCGGCGGCGATCCGGCCGTTGCAGGCAAGGTGCGCGCCATCTGGAGCGAGGCCATGGCCGACCCCAAGGCGGCGCCCAAACTGCCCCTCAATCCGGAAATCTTCGCCTTCATGGCCAAGGCCCAAGCGAAGCTGAAGGAAATGGGCGAGTAGAAATGCCGGGTGGCGGATAGGGGCAAATTCCCCTATTCGCTACGCATGCCGTCAGACATCGCCGCCGTTCTCGAACTCATGCGCCGGTTGCGCGATCCCAAAGGCGGCTGTCCGTGGGATCTGGAGCAGGATTTCGCCTCCATCGCGCCCTACACCATCGAGGAAGCCTACGAGGTTTCCGCGGCCATCGAGGCCAAGGACTATGCCAGCCTGAAGGACGAGTTGGGCGACCTGCTGTTGCAGGTGGTGTTCCACGCGCAGATGGCCGGCGAAAAAGGCTTGTTCGATTTTGGCGATGTCGCGCGCGGCCTGGCGGAGAAAATGACCCGCCGGCACCCACATGTTTTCGCTGACAGCAAGGCCACGACTTCAGGCGATGTGAGCGAGGCCTGGGACGTGATCAAGCGCCGCGAACGCGCGGCCAAGCTCAAGAAGAGCGGCGGCCATCTGGAAGACGTGGCCCGCGCCCTGCCCGCGCTTTCCCGTGCCGTGAAGCTTCAGGAACGCGCGGCCGAGGTCGGCTTCGACTGGCCGAGCGCCCAGCTGGTGACCGATAAGATCGCGGAAGAATCCCGCGAGCTGGCCGAGGCCGCGGCGTCAGGCGACAAGGACAAGATAGCCGAGGAATTCGGCGACCTGCTGTTCGTGCTGGCCAACCTCGCCCGGCATTTGAAGCTGGACCCCGAGGCGGCCCTGCGTGGCGCCAATGCCAAATTTCTGCGCCGCTTCAAGGTGATCGAAGACAGTCTTGAGAAACAGGGCCGCAAGCTTGAAGACGCTTCCCTCGACGAGATGGAAGCGCTCTGGCAGCAAGCGAAGAGGGCCGAGCGCTAGCTCACATAATCCCCAGCCTGTGAGTCACATCAGGAAACTTTGCGAACAGCCTGTTCAAACACGAGTTTGTGGCCGTAACGGGACAGGAACCTGTCGATATATTGTGGATCGATTGCAAGCCTCAAGCGGATGCCCGTAGCCCGGTTGGCGCGTTCGCGTACGTGGCCATGCTCATAGGCCCAGGCGAGCCCAGCGCCATCGGCATGATCGAGCGTGAGAACGAAGGTCTGTTCGGCGCTGCCGAGCAAGCGCTCCAGCATCAGCCTGAGCGACTCCAGTCCCTCGCCCGACAGAGCGGATACGGCTGTCGGCCCATCTGGTCGCGCCAGATTGCGGGCGAGCAGACCCTTGCGCGTCTCCTCCGGCAGCAGGTCGATCTTGTTCAAAACCTCCACAAGGGGCCGCGCTTCTTCGTCGACGCCAAGTTCGTCCAGCACCTTGAGCACGTCGGCCTTCTGAGCCTCGCTCTCTTCGTGGGCGATGTCGCGCACATGGAGCACGATGTCAGCCTCCAGCACCTCTTCCAGCGTGGCGCGGAAGGCGGCGACCAATTGCGTCGGCAGATCGGCGATGAAGCCCACGGTGTCGGACAGGATAACTTTGCGCCCTCGCGGAAGCGCCAGCCCGCGCATGGTCGGATCGAGCGTGGCGAACAGCACGTCCTTGGCGAACACCTCGGCGCTCGTGAGCTTGTTGAACAGCGTCGATTTGCCGGCGTTTGTGTAACCAACCAGCGCCACCACCGGATAGGGCACGCGCTTGCGCGCCTGCCGATGCAGCCCGCGCGTGCGCTTCACCGCTTCGAGCTCCTTGCGGAGCTTGGCAATGCGCTCGCCGATCAACCGGCGGTCGGTTTCGATCTGCGTCTCGCCTGGGCCGCCCAGGAAGCCGAAGCCGCCGCGCTGGCGCTCCAAGTGCGTCCAGCTGCGCACCAGGCGCGAACGCTGATACGTGAGATGCGCCAGTTCGACCTGCAAGCGCCCTTCCCTTGTCCGCGCCCGTTCGCCGAAAATTTCCAGAATGAGCGCCGTGCGGTCGAGCACCTTGGCGCCCCAGGCGCGTTCTAGGTTGCGCTGCTGCACGGGGCTGAGCGCGGCATTGACGATGACCAGCTCGGGCTCAAGCGCCGCACAAATAGACTTGATCTCGTCGACCTTCCCCGCGCCAATCAGCGTCGCCGGCGCCGGCTTGGCCAACGGCGCAATCATCGCTTCGACGACATGCAGTCCGATGGCCACAGTCAGATTCACGGATTCCGCAAGGCGATCATCCGCTGTGCGTGAACGCTGCTTCGCGCTTCGCGACTTGTACTCGACGTGCAAAACGACGGCGCGGCGCGAGCCGGCATGCCACTGCCCGCCCTTCGCTTTCACGCGCACGCGGTTCAGGCGGCCTCCGTGGCTACCGCCACTTCCTGCTCTTGCAGCGCGACCGGCCCCATTGGCATCACGGTGGAGATGGCATGCTTGTAGACAAGCTGCGCCTGACCTTCGCGGCGCAGAAGCACGCAAAAATTATCGAACCAGGTGATATTGCCCTGCAGCTTGACGCCGTTCACCAGATAGATGGTGACGGGTGTCTTGCTCTTGCGCACGGCATTGAGAAACGTGTCCTGCAGGTTCTGCTGTTTTTCTGTCATGGGTGGTCCCATTTGTCATCGCGCGGGCGGACACGACCGGCCCACTCGTGACCTTAGCGGCACCCCTCGCCGCTAGCCAAACAAAATTCGCGTGAGGGTTACAAACCCGCTTCGTGTTCGGCCGATGCGCGGTACAGCGCGTGAACACGCGCCGACACAGGTCCTGGTTTACCATCGCCGATGCTCCGCCCATCGATGCGGACGACAGGCACAACACCCGCTGTTGCCGCTGTAATGAAGGCTTCGCGGGCGGCATACGCTTCGTCTGCACGGAAAGAGCGCTCATCTACGGTTAATTGCGCTTCGGCCAGCGCTTGAATAGCGGCCGCGCGCGTGACGCCCGTCAAGATCGCGGGGCCGAGGGCGCGCGTGACCACCCTGCCCTCTTGCGTCACGATCCAGGCGTTGGTGGACGTACCCTCGGTAACGAACCCGTCGCGATCCACCAGCCAAGCCTCATACGCGCCGTTTTGCCGCGCCTCGGTTTTGGCCAGCACATTGGGGAGAAGCCCCGTCGACTTGATGTCGCAGCGGCCCCAGCGGATGTCGGGCCTGGTCACGACCGCGATACCTTCTGCCCGGCGCTTGGCGAACGCTGCCATGTCCAAAGGCCGCGCCGTGATGATCAGGCTCGGTTCCACATAATCGGGGATCGGGTGATCTCGCCTCAGCGCGCCACGGGTGATTTGCAGATAGAGCACGCCATCGCGCACACGGTTGCGGCGCACCGTTTCGTGCATGACCGCCTTCAGCGCGCGCTGTGGCATTGGCATCGGCAGCGCTATTTCGCGGAGGCTGCGCTGCAAACGCGCGAGGTGTGCCTCTTCATCGAGCAGGCGACCGCCCGCGACGGCGCAGACTTCATAGATGCTGTCGGCAAATTGCAGGCCGCGATCTTCGATGTGCACGCCCGCCTCACCATGCGGGAGATAGCGGCCATCGACATAAGCGATGCGTCCCGCCGGCAAGCGGCGTGAATGGAGATTCAAGCCTGGCTCCTCATGCTTCGAGACGCTTTGCTCCTCAGCATGAGGCACCTTCCTTCGGCCTCATCCTGAGGAGCGCTGCGCAGCAGCGCTCCTCGAAGGATCACGCGTTGAAGCTCGCGGCTTCCGCCCGGCCCGGCGACACGCCAAGCGATTTCAGCTTGCGGTGCAGCGCCGAGCGCTCCATGCCAATAAAGGCGGCCGTACGCGAGATATTTCCACCGAATCGGTTGATCTGCGCCAGCAGGTATTCGCGTTCGAAAATTTCGCGCGCCTCCCGCAGTGGCAACGAAATGATGAGATCGCTCTTGGCGCCATTGGCCCAGGGCGAGGCCGCCGATGTGAAATCGGGTGGCAACAGATCGGCCGAGATTGCTTCCGTTGCATCTTCCATGGCGAGGATGAGAAGGCGCTCTACCACGTTGCGAAGCTGACGCACATTACCGGGCCACGCGAAGGCCTGCAGCACAGCCATTGCGTCGTCGCCAACTTCACGTGCGGGCAGACCCGACGCCGCGGAAAGGCGCTTCATGAAGTGCGAGATCAGCGAGGGGATATCGTCGCGTCGTTCGGCCAGTGAGGGGACCCGAACCGGTACAACATTCAGCCGGTGATACAAGTCCTCGCGGAACCGGCCGGCCTCGATCTCGGCGCGCAGATCCTTGGTGGTCGAAGAAATCACCCGCACATCGACCTGCACGCGCGTGGTGCCGCCGATGCGCTGGAAGGTCTGGTCGATGAGAACGCGCAGGATCTTGCCTTGCGTTTCCAGCGGCATGTCCGAGACTTCATCAAGGAACAAGGTGCCGGCATGCGCGAGCTCAAGCAGGCCAATCTTGCGCGGCCCCTCGCCGCCTTCGACGCCGAACAGCTCAGCTTCGATGCGGTTGGGCGCCATCATGGCGCAGTTGATGGCCACGAAACCGTTGTTGGCGCGGCGGGAGCGTGCATGAATGAGCCGCGCCGTCACTTCCTTGCCCGAGCCGGGAGGCCCGGAAATGAGAATGCGGCTGCCCGTAGGCGCAACCTTCTCGACCAGCTGACGCAACTGTGCAATCGCCGACGACGAGCCCACAAGCTCGGCTTCATCCCCTGCCTTGAGTTTCAGTTCCTGGATTTCGCGTTTGAGCCGCGCCGACTCCAGCGCGCGCTTCACTACGTGCACCAGTCGGTCCGCCTTGAACGGCTTCTCGATGAAGTCGTAGGCGCCTTTCTTGATGGCGGCGACCGCAGTCTCAATGTTGCCATGGCCACTAATGATGACGACAGGAAGATCGGGATGGTCGCGCTTCACGTTCTCGAGCACCTGGATGCCGTCGAGCTTGCTGCCCTGAAGCCAGACGTCGAGCAGGACGAGATGTGGGCGGCGCTGCGCCACAGCGGAAAGCGCGCTGTCGCTGTCGGAAGCGACGCGCGTCTGGTAGCCCTCATCCGCGAGGATGCCCGCCATCAGTTCGCGAATATCGACCTCATCATCGACGACGAGAACTTCACACGCTACCAGCGACCCGTTCGGTTTCATGACCTAACCCCGTTTGCTTATTCACGCGCTGACGCAAGGGAAACGCCATGCGCACAACGGCGCCAGGCGCTTCGTTCGGCGCATCCTCGAGCGTCAGCTCTCCACCATGGTCTTCGAGAATCTTGCGCACGATCGCCAACCCCAAGCCCGTGCCTTTCGCGCGCGTCGTCACGTAAGGCTCGGTCAGGCGATGGCGATGCTCTTTCGGTAACCCCACTCCGTTGTCACGCACAGCGATGACAACACGCTTCTCGTCGGCATTCACGTCGATGACGATGCGCCCCCGCGTATCGTCGCCTTTTTCCACGCGGGCTGCGATGGCCTCGCCGGCGTTTTTCAGCACATTGGTTAGCGCCTGCGCAACCAGGCGCCCGTCGCATTCGAACTGGACAATGTCCTTCGGCAAGTTGACGTCGAATGCAACTTGCGGCTGCGCAACGCGCTGGAGGAACACCGCCTGGCGGACGAGTTCTTGCGCGGATTCGATCTGGATGACAGGCGCGGGCATGCGGGCGAAGGAGGAGAACTCGTCCACCATACGCCCAATGTCATGCACCTGACGGATGATCGTGTCGGTGCATTGCTTGAAGACTTCGGGGTCGCTCGCGACCTCATCGGCATATTTGCGCTTCAGGCGCTCGGCCGAGAGCTGGATGGGCGTCAGCGGATTCTTGATCTCGTGCGCGATGCGCCGCGCCACGTCGGCCCAGGCGGCCGTGCGTTGCGCTGAGACGAGGTCGCTGATGTCGTCGAAGGTGACGACAAAGCCATGCTCCTTCTCGCCAGCCTCACTGGACACCTGGACGTTTAAGTGACGCGCCACCCCATCGCGTTTGATGTCCACCTGCCCCGAGGTGCGGCTCGCGGCTTCGCGCATGGCGCGGCGGATGAGGGCGGCCAGTTCGGGCATGCATTCCGCATAGTGGCGGCCTTCGATTTCTTCGGGCGCGGCGTTGAGAAGTTGCGCCGCCGTGCGGTTGATCAATGTGATCCGCCCTTCGCCGTTGAGGCCGACCACGCCCGCGCTGACGCCGGCAAGCATGGCCTCGGTGAAGCGGCGGCGCGCGTCGAGTTGCAAGTTGGCGTCGACGAGCGCGTTGCGCTGGCCTTCCAACTGCGAGGTCATGCGGTTGAAGGCGTGGCTTAACGAGCCGATCTCGTCGTCGTTGCGCCCCACGGCCACGCGCGCGCCGAGATCGCCTTCGGTGACGCGTTCGGCCGCGCCGACCAAACGTCCGATCGGCGAGACAATCCGGTTTGCCGCCCACAGGCCCAGCCAAACCGCAGCAAGAAGGATAAGGAGGGCGATAACGACATAGAGAACTGCGAAGTTGAGCTGGATGTCGTCGCGGTCCTGGCTGAGCCGGTTGTATTCGGCGACGGCCGCATTGGTGTTCTGCTGATATTCAAGAACCTTAGGATCGACGTTGCGCGAGACCAGCAGATAGGCGTCGACGAAGGCATCCAAGCGCATCAACGCCGAGACAAAGCGGTCGTTCGCCTCTGTCAGCAAAACCACTTTGTGCTGATTGGCCTGCACGATATCGGCCGAAGTAATTGCGCCGAGCTCCGGCACCCAGGGCTGCTTGGTGCTGATCAGCACTGTGCCCTTGGAATCGATGATCGAAATCGCCGGCAGCAAATGCGCCTTGGCCTGCTGTTCGAGGAATTCGCCGAAGCGCGCCGGGTCGTCCTTCAGCTTGGGGCCCTGCGCATTGAGATCGGCCGCAACGGGCAGAATGTCCGAGATGATGGTCTGCGCATGCTCCTTCACATAGGCCTGGGCGACGTTGACGGAATTGTCGAGCGCTGTGCGCACGCGCGCGCTGAACCAGGTTTCCATGCCGAGGTTAAGCGACACGGCGGCGAAGACCGCCACGATGATGGCAGGTACGATGGCAATGGCGCTGAAGGTGACGACGAGGCGGACATGCAATCGCGATCCCGCTGCGCCACTGCGCCGCTGCGCCCAGAGCCGCACAAGGCGCCAGGCGATCAGCGCGCCAAGGGTGAGCACCAGGGTGAGGTTCACCAGAACCATCACCACCATGGCGGTCGGCGTCGCTTTGTAGGGCGCGAGGCCGGTCAGTGTGGCGTAGGTGACGGCGCCGGAAACGACCGTGGCGAGGGCCGCGAACAAGGCCAGCAGCGTTGGCTTGGACAAAGCCCCGAGGATTCGGAATGGACCCTTTTGACCTGGGGCTTGGGGAACTTGCGACTGGTACGCCGACGTCGTTGCCATTCGCCCCCGCAGGTACGAGCTTTTCCAAGGAAACTGGGTCTTATGCAGAAGCCGGGAGTGTAGCAAAGTCACAGTTTGTTGCAAGAATGCCGCGTTGCAACATTGCCTCAACGTAGGCGTGCACCCCTGACCGCATCGATGCCCAGTTCGCGCAGCTTCTTGCGCAGGGTGTTGCGGTTAAGGCCAAGCAGTTGCGCAGCGCGGATTTGGTTACCGCGCGCCGCATCGAGCGCGATCGAGATCAAAGGCCGTTCGATGTCAGTGATAACACGATCATAAAGCCCGGACGGGGGCAGATGACCGCCAAATTGCGAGAAATGCGCTTTCAGATGGCGCTCGACGAGCGATGAGAGATTGCCGGCGTTCTCATCCGCGGCCACCACGCGCGAGGCCGCGTTCAACTCTGCGTTTACAGCTCCTGCATCAATCGTGTCACCCGTCGTGAGCACGGTCAGGCGGCAAACCAGATTTTCAAGCTCGCGCACATTGCCGGGCCAATCGTAAGCCTTGAGTCGTTCGACGGCGCCCGGATCGAATTGCTTGGCCGGCAGGCCCTGCGCGCGCGCCTTGGCAAGAACATGTTGCGCGAGATCGGCCACGTCTTCCATCCGCTCCCGCAACGGCGGCATGCGCAAAGGGACGACATTCAGGCGATAAAACAGATCTTCACGGAACAATCCATGCTGAATCAGATTGTGCAGATCCTTGTTGGTGGCCGCGATAATGCGAACGTCAGTACGGATCGCCACCCGGCCGCCGACGCTCATGTATTCGCCCTGTTGAAGCACCCGTAGGAGCCGCGTTTGCGCTTCCATCGGCATGTCGCCGATTTCGTCCAGGAACAGCGTGCCGCCTTCAGCCTGCTCGAAGCGCCCGGGCCCGCGGGTCACCGCGCCCGTAAATGCGCCCCGCTCATGGCCGAAGAGTTCGCTCTCAACTAACTCGCGCGGGATTGCCGCCATGTTCACAGCCACGAACGGGCGCTCACGGCGCTTGCCATAATCGTGCAGCACGCGCGCGACCAGCTCTTTGCCGGTGCCGGATTCGCCCGAGATCATGACTGTGAGATCGGTCTGCGTCACGCGGGCGATGACGCGATAGATCTCCTGCATGGCGGCCGAGCGCCCGATCAGCGGCAGCCGCTGCGCATTGTCTGTGTCATTAGCCGCGCCCTTGCTTGGCGCGGCGAGTGCGCGTTGTACGACCGAAGTCAACTCACGCAGATCGAAGGGCTTGGGCAAATATTCGTAGGCTCCGCTTTCGGCCGCTGCGATGGCCGTGAGGATGTTGTTGCGGGCGCTCATCACCACGATGGGCAGTTCGGGCCGCAACTCCTTGATGCGCGGCAAGAGATCGAACGCGTTTTGGTCGGGAAGTACAACGTCCGTGACGATCAGATTGCCTGCGCCTGCCGACACGAGTTGCCAGAGGCCGGCCGCGTTGGTCGCTGTCCGCACGGCATAGCCTTCGCGCGTCAGTGCTTGGTCGAGCACTGTGCGAATGCCGGCGTCGTCGTCTGCAAGCAGGATGGTGGCGTCAGGCATATGCTTTCTCCAGGGCGTGAATCGGTGTGTCGAGATCGGTCAGGGCGATGGGCAAGAGCACCCGGAAGACAGTCTTGCGCGGCTGGGACTCGCACTCGACGATTCCACCATGATCACCAATGATCTTTGCCACGAGCGCTAAGCCCAGGCCCGCGCCGTTACTTTTGGTTGTTACGAACGGATCGAAGACGTGGGGCAGCAGCGACGCTGCGATGCCCGGACCATTGTCGCGCACAGTTACTTCCAGCGGCAGATTCTGCGGATGCATGCGCAGGCCCGGGCGATAGGCGGTCGCCAGCACGATCTCGCCGCCCTGGAGCGCCGCGTCCGCCGCGTTGCGCACGATGTTCATGAAGGCCTGGATGAGATGATCGCGGTCGCCTAGCACGGGCGGCAGCGACGGATCGTAATTCTCGACGATGCGCCTCTCGCGCGCAAAACTCGTCTTCGCCACCTGGCAGACGCGATCCAGCACTTCATGGATGTTCACCGGCAAGCGAATGAGCGCCGCCGGATTGCCGAACGACTCCATACGATCGATGAGCGCGCGCACACGATCGGTCTCATCACAAATGAGCTGCACGAGATTGCGGTCAGCCGGCCGAACTGCGTCTTCCAGCAGCTGCGCCGCGCCGCGAATGCCCGCGAGCGGATTCTTCACTTCATGCGCTAGCACCGCAGCCATGTTCGATACGGCGCGCGCGGCGCCCCGATGCTGAAGCTGGCGGTCGAGCCGCTGCGCCACGCTGCGCTCGTGCAGGACAACAACCAGATCGTCGCCGGCAGGCGTAATCGTCGCGTCCGCGATGCGCTCGCCCAGTCGCGGGTTGGAAAGATCGAGATTGCGCTCGCCCACCGATGCGCCGCGCTCACGCGCCTGGCGCATCAGCGCGAAAAGTGGGCTTGCGGGGGGCAACAGATCGGCCAGCGCGTGCTGAAGCAGCGCAGCCTCCGCCATGGCAAAGAACTGCTCGGCGGCCGCGTTGACGTAGCGAAGTTCGCCGTGCGGCCCGACGAGGAGCACCGGCATGGGCAATGCGCCCAGAATGCCGCCCGCCTGATTGCCGCTTGGCTCGGTCATCGCGCCGCTCGAATCACTTGATTGCTTATATTTTGGGCAAAAACGCCGTATGCCTAAAGTCTAGGCACTGGAGAGCCTGGGGATGACCACGGTAGCGCTCATTGTTGCGGCAGGTCGCGGTGCGCGCCTAAGGGGCGATGTGCCCAAGCAATACTGCCTGCTCGGCGGCCGCCCCTTGCTGGCGTGGTCGGTTGAAGTATTCGCCAAAGCGGCCGATGCGGTGCGGGTGGTCATCAACAAGGATGACAGGTCTCGTTTCGCTGAGGTGGTGAAGTGGCCATCGGTTTATGGAGGAGAGACGCGGCAGGAGTCGGTTCGTCTCGGGCTGGAAGCGCTGGCGAAGGAAAAGCCCGACCGCGTTCTCATCCACGATGCGGCGAGGCCGTTCGTTTCGCCTGCACTGATCCAGCGCGTGATCAAGGCGTTGAATAATGCCGACGCCGTGGCACCGGTACTGCCGGTGACCGACACGTTGCACCGCCAGGCCGGCAAAAAATATGAGATCGTCTCGCGCGACCATGTTTTCCGCGCACAAACACCCCAGGGATTTCGTTTCGATGCCATATTGGATGCGCACCGGCGTTTTCCGAAAGAAAGCGTCACCGACGATCTGGCGCTTGCCGAGCGTGCTGGCCTGTCAATCGCCACGGTCGCAGGCGAAGAGATGAACCTCAAGATCACCACAGCAGACGATTTCGCTTTGGCCGAACGCATCGCAGGCGGGGCGGATATCCGCACCGGCACGGGTTTCGATGTGCATCGCTTTGGCGTGGGCGAGCATCTCTGGCTGTGCGGCGTGAAGATTCCGCACACGAAAGGCCTGGAAGGCCATTCCGATGCCGATGTCGGTCTCCACGCGCTGACGGATGCGGTCCTTGGTGCGCTGGGTGCAGGCGATATCGGCGTGCACTTTCCTTCATCCGACGAACGCTGGCGCGGCAAGCCGTCTCATCTGTTCCTGAAACATGCCGTCGATCTGGCCCGAAGCCAGCGCGGCCAAGTCATACATGTCGATGTCACGCTGATCTGCGAGCAGCCGAAGATTGGCGCTTATCGCGAGGCCATGCGCGCGCGCATTGCCGAGATCATCGGCCTCGATATTTCGCGCGTAAGCGTGAAAGGCACAACCACCGACGGCCTCGGCTTTACTGGGCGCGGTGAAGGCATCGCGGCACAGACCATTGCAACGCTTCGGGTCGGCTGATGGCACACCCCTACCCCGCTTCGACGCAGATCGCGACCATGTTCGGCATTGGGCGCGTACCGCTGGTGCCGGGCACGTTGGCCTCGCTGGCCGCTCTGCCCGTGGGCTGGTGGCTCGCTGTGGTCGGCGGTTGGATGACGCTGCTTGCAGGCGCCTTCTGGGTCACGTTGCTCGGCATTTGGGCCGGAGGTCGCCACGCGAAATTCGCAGACAAGAAAGATCCGTCTGAGTGTGTGATCGACGAAGTGGCCGGCCAGTGGATCGCGCTGCTTCCCGTCGCCTTCACGGGGCATCTGTTCGATGCGCCCGTTATCGCGGCGGCGTTCTTATTGTTTCGCTTCTTCGACATCTTGAAGCCGTGGCCGATCTACCGGCTGCAGAGCTATTCGGGCGGGCTCGGCATCATGCTGGATGACGTGGCAGCGGGCATTGCCGCAGGCGTGCTCATCGTCATCGCCACCAAGCTGATCTAGATGTTTTCCCCTTCCCTGCTGCAACTTGCGCAACGAATTCTTGCCAAAGCCCGCGCGGCCAAATTGCGTTTGGTCACGGCTGAGAGCTGCACCGGTGGTCTGGTCGCCGGCGTGCTGACGGAAATTCCAGGGTCATCCGATGTTCTGGATCGCGGGTTCGTCACATATTCCAATGAGGCCAAGACCGATCTGCTTGGTGTGCCGCCTCATCTGATCGAAACGAAGGGTGCCGTTTCGGAAGAAGTCGTGCGCGCCATGGCGGAGGGAGCGCTAAGACATGCCAACATTTCGATAGCCGTGACGGGCATCGCCGGGCCGGACGGCGGCACGGCCGGGAAACCGGTTGGCCTCGTCCACTTCGCGGCGGCGCGAAAAGACCGCGGGACAATTCACAAGGTGCATCACTTCGGCGACATTGGCCGCCACGAAATCCGCATGCGCTCGGTCGAAGCTGCCTTGAAACTGCTCGAAAACCTTCTTTAGCCGTAAAGTGCTTCGGCGCGATCGACGAACGCGTCCGCCATGCGCACCACCGTGCGATCGAAGGCGATGCCGGCGAGCGCCGACAACAGCCGGTTCTTGAACGCGAAATCGATGAAGAAGTGCACGCGGCAGCCCGTGCCCTGCGGCTCAAAACGCCAGCGATTGATCAACCGCTCGAACGGCCCCTGAATATGCACGGCCTCGATGATGCGCGCCGCCGGGTCAAGCCGCACGCGGCTGACATAGCGCTCACGCACGGCGTGATAGCTGACCACCATCTCGGCTGTCTCGACGTCTACGCCGCCGTCTTTCGCGCGCGTGAGTACGCGCAAGGATAGGCACCAGGGCAGAAATTCCGGATAGCGCTCCATGTCGGCGACAACCGCGTACATCTGTTCTGCCGTGTATGGCAGGTCGCGGATCTCACGATGCTGAGGCATTCCTTATGCTTGCTGTGTTTGCGCCCGCGCGGCCCGCAGGCGCTCGAAATCGTCGCCGGCGTGATAGGATGACCGCGTCAGCGGGCTGGCGGAGACCATCAGGAAGCCCTTGGCGCGCGCAATGGCCTCCAGCGCCTTGAACTCATCGGGCGTCCAGAAGCGATCGACGGCTGCGTGCTTGCGCGTGGGTTGCAGGTATTGGCCGATGGTGAGGAAGTCGACGCCCGCCGCGCGCAGATCGTCCATCACTTGCATGACTTCCTCGCGCGTCTCGCCAAGGCCGACCATCAGGCCCGATTTGGTGAAAGCGTCCGGATCGATCTCTTTCACGCGCGCCAACAACGCCAGCGAGGTGAAGTAGCGCGCGCCCGGCCGGATCTTGAGATAAAGACGCGGCACCGTTTCCAGATTGTGGTTGAAGACGTCAGGTGGCGACTGCATCACGGTTTCGACCGCGCCCTCTTTGCGCAGGAAATCCGGCGTGAGGATTTCAATCGTGGTCTCGGGCGCGCGCGCGCGTATAGCGCGAATGGTCGCGGCGAAATGCGCGGCGCCGCCGTCATCGAGATCGTCGCGGTCAACCGAGGTCACTACGACGTGCGAAAGCCCAAGCTTCTCTACCGCCGAGGCGACGTTCTCAGGTTCGTGGCGGTCCAGCGCGCCGGGCAAACCCGTTTTCACGTTGCAGAAAGCGCAGGCACGCGTGCAGGTGTCGCCCATGATCATGAAGGTGGCGTGGCCCTTAGCCCAGCATTCGCCAATGTTGGGACAGCCCGCCTCTTCGCACACGGTGTGCAGATCGTGCGCACGCACGATGGCGCGCGTCTCGTTGTATTCGCGGCTCACAGGTGCTTTGACACGAATCCAGTCCGGCTTGCGCAGGATCGGCGTATCGGGGCGCTCCGCCTTCTCGGGATGGCGGAGGCCGCGCCGGTCCTTGGACTGGTCGAACACGATGCTCATGCGTCACTACATATAGGGAGAACCACAGGAAATCACGACCCTTTGGCTGGCCCAAGGTTTTTCCTGCATTAAGCCTGCGCTAGGCTTTCGCGATGGACGCCCCCGCCTCGCCACCCGCACTCGATCCGCGCGGCATACACCGGCGCGTGTTCCGCGCGCTTCTGGACGCGCGCAACGAATTCGGCGGCGCCAAAGAGATCATCGTCGACGGAGACGGGCGCGTTCTTACATATGACGAGATCATTCGGGCCTCGTTCGCTCTGGGCCACGCACTGAAAACCGGCACGAGGCAAGGCGACGCGGTGGGAGTGTTGCTGCCAACCAGCGCCGGCGCAGTCATCACGTTTTTTGCGATGTCGGCTTACGGCCGAGTACCCGCAATGCTGAACTTCACAGCGGGCGCCGCGAACATCAAAGCCGCTCTCAAGGCCGCCGAAGTCACGCGCATCATTACGGCGCATCGTTTTGTTGATCTCGCCAAACTTGAGGATTTGGTCGGCGAACTTAGGCAAGTGGCGAATATCGTCTATCTGGAAGATGTGCGGGCGAAGCTTTCGCCCTTGGATAAGGTTGCGGCCATTACCGGCCCCCGTCTGCCCTTCCTCTACGAACGGAGGCCCGAGCCGAATTCACCGGCAGTAATCCTTTTCACGTCGGGCACGGAAGGCGTGCCCAAGGGCGTCGTGCTCAGCCACACCAATCTGCTCGCCAATGTAGAGCAGGTGCGCCTGCATATTGAGCTGTTTCCATCGGACGTCGTGTTCAATCCGCTGCCGACATTCCATTGTTTCGGACTGACGGTCGGCGCACTGATGCCGCTGTATCTGGGACTGAAGACGATCTTGCACCCAACGCCCTTGCAACCGCGCGAGATCGCGCATCGCGTGCGCCAGACCGGCTCGACCATTCTGCTTTCGACCGACACCTTCATTTCGCAATACGCGCGGGCGGGCGATCAGGGCGACCTGAACTCGTTGCGAATCGCCGTGTGCGGTGCCGAGCGTCTGCGCGACGAAACCCGGCAGCTTCTGCGCCGAAAATATTCGATCGAATTGTTGGAGGGCTACGGCGTCACCGAGGCATCGCCCGTCGTCGCCGCCAATCAGCTGAGCGCTAACCGGCTTGGTACGGTCGGCCACTTGATGCCGGGCATGGAATACCGGCTGGAACCCGTGGACGGCATTCCGAATGCGGGGCGCATGTTCATTCGCGGCCCCAATGTGATGCTGGGCTATTTGCGGCCGGAGCATCCTGGCCAGATCGAAGCACTCACGGATGGCTGGTACGACACAGGCGACGTGGTGTCGGTGGACGGCGAAGGCTTCATCTCCATTCGCGGGCGTATGAAGCGCTTTGCCAAAGTCGGCGGCGAGACCGTTTCGCTGGCGGTGGTTGAGAACTGCGCGGCAGCGCTGTGGCCCGAATATTCGCACGCCGCGGTCATCGTGCCGGATGCGCGCAAGGGCGAGCAGATCGTGCTGGTGACGACCGCGCCCGATGCCGACCGCGGGGCGCTCATCGCCTGGGCGCACAATCACGGCGTGCCCGAGCTGGCAGTGCCGCGGCGCATCATGCGCCTTGACGCCATCCCGGTCCTGGGCACGGGCAAGACCGACTACGTTCGGGTCGAGAAATTCGCGAAAGACGAAAGCGCGGAACAGATCGAATAGCTAGTTGCGGTAGGACGGATCAATCCGGTCCAGTTTGCGCAGCAATCCGGGCCAGGCCTTGTTGGCGAATGGCCCACCAAGCTGGATATGCGCGCGACCGAAAGTTCTTTCCACAGCTTCATCGGCGGCTTTGTTAATCTTGGCGCCGCCTGCCATGGCGCGTATCTGCATGGCGCAAGCGCGCTCCAAGAAATACATGCGTAGCCAGGCTTCCGCGCAATTGCGGCCCACGGTCAGCGTGCCGTGATTGCGCAGGATCATGCAGTACTTGTCGCCGAGATCGCGCACGAGCCGCGCGCGCTCGTCCATCTCGACCACCACACCTTCGTAATCGTGATAGCCGATGTCGTGGATCTGCATCATGGCGTGCTGGCTCGCGGGCAATAGTCCGTGTTCCTGTGATGCCACGGCCACGCCATCCGCGGTGTGCAGATGAAGCACGCAGCGCGCATCTTCGCGCGCCATGTGCAGCGCGCCGTGCAGGATGAAACCGGGGTAATTGATGTCCGTGGTATCGGGATCGATCTTGTTTCCCTCGGCATCGATCTTGACCAGCGCCGAGGCTGTCATCTCGTCGAACAGCACACCGAACGGATTGATGAGGAAGTGCGGCCTGTCGCCAGGCAGGCGCAGCGAGATGTGGGTAAGAATCAGGTCGTCCCAGCCGTACAGCGCCACCAGGCGATAGAGCGCGGCAAGATCGACGCGGAGTGCCCACTCCTCGGGCGAGACCTCATTGCGAACCGTTTTGCGGATCGGCTCGACGCCCACCGAATGCCCCTTTATTCAACAATTGAAGGGTAGAAGCCGAAGATTCTTAAGTCAAACCTCAAGCGTGCGGCGTGCGTACGCGTGCGACGGCGTGCCGCCATCCTTCGTAAAGCGCGTCGCGGGCCGCGCCTGTGATCGCGGGCTCAAAGCGTTTGTCGAGCGCCCAGCGCGCGGCGATATCGGCTTCATCGCGGAAGACGCCCGCGCCCAGCCCAGCAAGATAGGCGGCGCCGAGAGCCGTGGTCTCGATGATGCGCGGCCGATCGACAGCAAGGCCTGTGAGATTGGCAAGGTCCTGGCAGAAAGTGTTGCTCTTCACCATCCCGCCGTCGACTCGCAGCGTGGCGAGCGGGCTGAGCCTGGCGAACTTCAGATCATTTGCCATGGCCTCGAGAAGATCGCGCGTCTGGTAACAAACAGCGTCGAGCCCCGCGCGGGCGATTTCCGCCGCACCCGCATCGCGCGTGAGCCCAATAATCGCACCGCGCGCCTCCGCATCCCAATGCGGAGCGCCAAGGCCAGTGAATGCGGGCACGAAATAGAGGCCCGGCATGTCTTTGGCCGTTGCGGCCAGTGCGTCCACATCTTCTGACTTACGGATGACCCCAAGGGCGTCACGTAACCATTGCACCACCGCGCCGGCGATAAAGATGCTTCCTTCGATAGCGTAGGAGGACCGCCCGCGAATGCGATAGGCCGCAGTGGTGATCAGCTTATGGCTCGATGGCGTGGCGATGGCGCCCGTGTTGACCAGCGCGAAGCAGCCCGTGCCATAGGTCGATTTCACATCGCCCGGCGCAAAGCATGCCTGACCGAAAGCGGCCGCCTGCTGATCGCCGGCGACGCCCGTGATGGGAATGCGCGGCCCAAGAATATCCGTCGTGCCGAAATCGGTGACGCTGTCGCGCACATCGGGCAGAACAGCGCGAGGGATTCCAAACAGGCGCAACATCTCGTCGTCCCACGCCAGCGTTTTGATATTGAGAAGCATGGTGCGAGATGCGTTCGTCACATCAGTTGCGTGCACCCGCCCGCCCGTCAGGCGGTAAATCAGCCAGCTATCGATGGTGCCGAAGGCAAGTTCGCCCTTTTCGGCGCGCGCTCTTGCGCCTGGAACATTCGCCAACAGCCATTCCAGCTTTGTCGCCGAAAAATACGGGTCGAGTAGAAGGCCGGTACGCCCGCTGATCAGCGCCTCCTTGCCCTGCTCCTTCAGTTCGCGGCAGCGCGCAGCCGTGCGACGGTCCTGCCAGACGATGGCGTTGTGCAGGGACCTACCACTGGCGCGATCCCACAGCACCGTTGTCTCGCGCTGGTTCGTAATGCCGATGGCGGCGATATCCTTTGGCGCGATGCCCTTCGTAGCTGCCTGACAGCACGAAAGCGTGGCCTGCCAGATCTCTTCGGCGTCGTGTTCTACCCAGCCATTGGCGGGAAAGATTTGGCGCAAGGGAATCGCGTGGCTGGCGACTGGACGCGCCTCTGCATCGAACAGCATCGCGCGTGTGGATGTCGTGCCCTGGTCAAGGGCGAGCAGGAACGGCGGCTCATGCTTCATCCGTGAGTTGATACCACGCCGCCGCCTCACCCTTCGACGGGCTCAGGGTAAGGCGACTCCTTTTGCCCTATGCTGAGCCTGTCGAAGCATGAGGGCAGGTGAAAGAGCCCTGAGGCGCTGATAATGTCCCTCCATGCTAGATCCGTACGGCCGTCACATCACCTATTTGCGCGTTTCGGTCACCGACCGCTGCGATTTGCGCTGCATCTACTGCATGCCGGAGCACATGCAGTTCCTGCCGAAGAAAGATGTACTGTCGTTCGAGGAACTGGACCGCCTGTGCTCGGCATTTATCGCCAAAGGCGTCGAGCGGATCAGGCTCACCGGTGGCGAACCGCTGGTGCGTAGGGACATCATGGTGCTGGTACGCGCGCTGTCGCGCCATCTGGCCCGCGGTGCCTTGCGCGAGCTCACGCTGACGACGAACGGAAGCCAGCTTGCCCACTACGCGGGCGAATTGGCGGCCGCCGGCATCAAACGCGTAAATGTTTCCTTGGACACGCGTGATGCCGAAAAATTCCACGCAATTACGCGGGGTGGCAATTTGGCACGCGTGATGGACGGTATCCGCGCCGCGCGCGCGGTCGGCCTCGCCATCAAGATCAATACCGTGGCGCTGCGTGGCCTGAACGAAGACGAAATTCCGGAGCTGATTTCGTGGGCCCATGGCGAGGGCATGGACATTTCGCTGATCGAGACCATGCCGATGGGCGATGTGGATGGCGATCGCACCGAGCATTACCTGCCGTTGTCGCTCGTGCGGGCGCGGCTTATGCAGCGCTACACGCTCGACGACATCGATTACCGAACCGGCGGGCCCTCGCGTTACGTCCGCGTGCGCGAGACCGGCGGCCGACTCGGCTTCATCACGCCGCTCACGCACAATTTTTGCGAGTCCTGCAACCGCGTGCGCCTGACCTGTACGGGCACGCTCTATATGTGCCTTGGGCAGGATGACGCCGCCGACCTGCGCACGCCGTTGCGCAGCCGCGATGATCGTGCTCTTGGCGCTGCCATCGATGAAGCCATTGCGCGCAAGCCCAAGGGTCACGATTTTCTCATCGATCGGCGCAGATCAGCACCAGCGCTGGCCCGCACCATGTCGCTCACCGGCGGATAAATATGCCGAACAAATTCCATTTCATGGCGTCGGAGTTGCCCGAAGCGCAGGCAGCATTGGCTACGCTGAAGAAGCGCTATGGCGATACGGGCCCCGATGATGCGCAGACCATCGTCGCCCTAGGCGGCGACGGCTTCATGCTGCAGACGCTTCATGCGTTCCTGAAGGCGCCGAAGCCGATCTACGGAATGAATTTGGGCTCGGTCGGCTTTCTGATGAACGAGTTTCGCGAGGAAAGATTGCCGGAGCGGCTTGCGGCCGCCGAGAAAGCGCAAGTGCATCCGCTGCGCATGACCGCGGAATCGCCCAAAGGCAAAACCACGGCTCTCGCCTTCAACGAAGTGTCGCTGCTGCGCCAGACGCGGCAGACGGCGAAACTGCGCATCATGCTGGACGGCAAAGTCCGCCTGAAGGAGTTGTTCTGCGATGGCATTCTGGTCGCCACGCCCGCTGGCAGCACGGCTTACAACCTGTCGGCCCACGGCCCGATCCTACCAATCAATGCTGAGCTTCTGGCACTGACGCCGCTAGCTGCATTCCGGCCGCGGCGTTGGCGGGGCGCGCTGTTGCCACGGCACACGAAGGTCGCCTTCGAAGTCCTTGAAGCAGCTAAGCGGCCGGTCAGCGCCACCGCCGACAGCGAGGAAGTTCGCGACGTCAGCAAGGTCGAGGTCGCGGAGGACCGTTCGGTGGCCATGACTATGCTGTTCGACGTCGGCCACAGCCTGGACGAGCGAATCCTGCGCGAGCAGTTCTACGACTGAAGAGCGCCCTTCAGCTCAGCCGCCATGCGCCCTAGCTCGACACCATCATAAGGAACGGCTGCCCCGCCCCAGGGCGGATTGGGCCATGCGGCATCGCCGTTCTTTCGCGCGATTATATGCACATGCAGCTGGGGCACCTGATTGCCAAGCGCGGCCACATTGATTTTGTCTGCTTTGGCCCATTGCTTCAGCCGGCGCGAGACATCGGCGATTTCCGAGATGAGAGTGCTCTGCCCTTCCCGATCGAGATCGAACAGTTCCGTAAGACTGGCGCGGCGCGGCACAAGGATAAGCCAGGGAAACCGCTTATCGTTCATCAGCAGGATTTGCGACAACTTCCAATCGCAGATCAAAGCCGTATCGGCCGCCAGCTGCGGATGAAGCATGAAATTCGCCATCAAAAAAACCACTGCCGCACAGCGAGGAACACGAGATACACGACATAGCTGATAACGAGACCGAGCCCGGATCTTTGGCTCAATCGCCATTGTTGCAAGAGCAATGGCAGCACTGCGGCGGCCACAAGCGTCATGATGATGGCATCTTCGTGCGCGAGCATGGGCGCCACGCTGACCGGGTGCACCGCTGCCGTAATGCCGAGCACGCCAAGAATGTTGAAGATGTTGCTGCCGATCAGATTGCCGATGGCGAGACCCGCCTGCCCCTTCATGGTGGCGCGCACTGTCACTATGAGCTCGGGCAACGAAGTGCCCACGGCAACCAAGGTCAGACCCGTAAGCGGCTCCGGCCAATCGAGGCGCCGCGCGATCGCCAAACTGCCGTCGAGCAGAAAGCCCGCGCCGAAATAGAGGAGCGCGATGCCAAGCGCGACATAGAACAAACTCACGGAGAACGGCAGATCGCCGTTGCCGCGCGAGGCCGCCCGCGTGGCAAACACCGAATGCGGGCTTGGCCTTCGCCAGTCGAGGCCGAACGACACCAGCATGAACAATAGAAGCCCCAGGAACAACAACCAGCTGTCGTAGCGCGTGATCAACCCATCCCATGCAAACACCACAAAGGCCACGCTGGCGATGAGCATGGCGAGCCCATCGCGAAACACGACCTTGGGCGATGCCGGCACAGAACGGATCAACGCGGCGATGCCGAGGATGAGAAGAATGTTGGCGATGTTGGAGCCAATGATGTTGCCGGTAGCGATGTCTGGATGACCTGCGCCCACAGCGCGCACGGCGACCAGCAACTCGGGCGCCGATGTACCCGCCGACATGATCACCAGGCCGATCAACAACGGCGAGAAGCCCAACTGCCGCGCCAAGCCGACGCCGCCGCGCACAAGCGCTTCGCCGCCACCGAAGAGCAGCGCCAATCCGACCACAACCAGAAAATAGGCCATTGCGCCCGACGCGTTCCCCAACGCCCAGCAGGTACCGGTTAGTTTAGCGTGGGTCTTAGCGCAATACGTTAATTCAGCCTACGGAGAATCGACGTGGGCTGAACGCGCGCACGTTCGGGCTCGGCTCTTCACCAAGAATGATGCAGCGCATGGCGTCTGCAACCGCTGGTGCGAAGAGGATGCCGTTGCGGAATTGCCCGGTGGCAACGAACAGGCCCTCAACCCGCGTGGCGCCGATGGCGGGCAACCCGTCGGGCGTCGCCGGCCTCAACCCCGCCCAGCTTTCGGCCACGCGCCACTTTGCCAGGGACGGCATCAACCTGATGGCGCCCGCCATCAGCCAATCGCGCGCCACGCGTGTGACGGCCGTGTCGTAGCCGGCTTCCTCGAGAGTGGCGCCCAGCAACACGCAATCAGGGCGCGGGACGATGTAGACCTCGGATTCTATCGCGGGATACTGCGGAAGCTTTGCGCCCTTCTGAGGTACAAGCGCCGCCATTTGCCCTTTTACCGGCCGCACCGGCGGCAACGCGTTGGGTGGTACAGCGCCGATCCCGTTCGTCCACGCGCCGCCCGCAACCACAACCGCGTCGGCCATCGCGACGCCGTTATCGGAGATCACGCCACGCGTATGATTTCCTTCCATCAGCAGCACATGCGCATTGCGATGCTCGTGCAGCGTACCGCCGGCTTTGCGGAGCGCTGCGGCCATGGCGTCGCTCAGCGCGCGATTGTCGACCTGGGCTGCATCTACAGCGTGCAGTGCGCCGCGAATGTCGGGCGAAAGCAATGGCTCGATCTTGCGCGCTTCATTTGCATCAACCCACTTCCCCGGCATTTTCTGCGCAGCAAGTTTATCGGCGAGATCACGCAATTTTGCTTCTTGCGCGTCGTCGAACGCAACGAGCAACGCACCGGACGCGCGAAACCCAACACTTTGTCCCGACGCCACTTCGATCTCGCACGCGAACTCGGGCCAGGCCATGCGCGCTTCCTGCGCAAAACGCGAATGTGGGCTATCGTCTGCACCCGTTTCGCAGAATGCGGCAATCAACCCGCCTGAAGCCCAGGTCGCGCCCCTGCCCGCGAGGCCGCGCTCGAAGACTTCGACATCGCAGCCTGCCTGCGCGAGCCGCCATCCAGTGGCGAGCCCCGCCACGCCTGCACCGACAATGATGACTTTCATGACTCGATGGTTTCGCCGAGCGCAGCCGCGACACGCGCTCCTGCCGCGACAAAACAGAGCGCGCCATAGATGTAGCAGAACGCGCCTGCGTTATCGGGGAAAGTCGCCATCAATACAAACACGATAAATGTTTCTGGCGCTTCGACGAGGCCCGCAAAACCATGTAGCGCTTCCGTGCCCGCTCCTTCACGTTTGAAGTGCTCGGAGAACTCGGCATAGGCGTAATTGGCCGAGGCCACAGCCGCCCGCCCAAACAGCAGGAAGGCGACCGCTATGGCATGTTCGGGCATGCCCAGCGCGAAGCCGAACGGCACGCCGGCGTAAAAAACGAAATCGGATGCCGCGTCGAGCACGCCGCCGAAGGCGGTCGCGCCCTTGCGCCGCGCCACCGCCCCGTCGAGGCCGTCGCAGATGCGATTGCAGAGCACGAGGGCAATGCCCACGGCATACAGGTTCATCGTCAGGGAGAAGCTCGCCGCTACACCAAGCAGCAGGCCGAGAACTGTGATGGCATTCGCGCTCAACCCGGCGGCCTCCGCTTTCTCGGCGGCTCGTGCGAGCAGCGGTTCGGCGATCATGCGCAACGGTGTTTCAAGCATGGATGGATGACGAATAGTGCCCCGCTCACTATATTCCCTATCCAGCCAGAGACGGAACAGGATCATGGAAAAAGCCACATTCGGTGCGGGGTGCTTTTGGGGCGTGGAATCCTTCTTTCGCGAGGTGCCAGGCGTCACGGACGCGGTGTCCGGCTACGCCGGCGGCCATGTCGACAACCCCACCTACCGCCAAGTCTGTAGCGACAGCACCGGCCACGCCGAAGTGGTCCAGGTGACTTACGACCCGGCCAAGGTGAGTTACGACAAGTTGCTCAGTGTGTTTTTCGCCAATCACGACCCAACGACCCTGAACCGCCAGGGGCCTGACGTCGGTTCGCAATACCGCTCGGTCGTGTTCGCGCACTCGCCGCAGCAGGAAAAGGCGGCGCGCGCTAAGATCGACGAATTGACTAAGGCCGGCCGTTTCAAGCGGCCCATCATTACGACCGTCGAGCCGTTCAAGAATTTCTATCGCGCCGAGGAGTATCATCAGCGCTACTTTGAAAAGAACGGCCTCCCTTCCTGCCACGTCCGTATGCCGGAGTAGAAAATCATGCGCCGAGTTATGTTTGTTGCGCTTCTCGCGCTCTCTGCCGGGTTGTGGATTAACTCGGCGCTTGCTGCCGGTAGCGGAGGTGATCGCTACGTCGATCGCGGCTTCTTCGCCACGCGCGCGCCCGTGCTCGGCCAGCACGGAATGGCCGCGACGGCGCAACCGCTGGCGACGCAAGTTGCCATCGATGTTTTGAAGAAAGGCGGCAGCGCGGTCGATGCCGCCATCGCGGCCAATGCGGCGCTCGGTTTGATGGAACCTGTTTCCTGCGGCATCGGTGGCGATCTCTTCGCTATCGTCTGGGATCCAAAAACCAACAAGCTCTACGGCTACAACAGCTCGGGCCGCGCGGCGAAAGGCCGCTCGCTGGCCGATATGAAGCGCAAGTTGAACGGCAAGACGCACATCAATGCGTACGGCTCGCTGCCGATCACGGTGCCAGGCACCGTAGATGGCTGGTTCGCGCTGCATGGCAAGTTTGGAAAGCTTCCGGTTGCCGAGGACCTCGCGCCAGCCATTGCTTACGCGCGCGAAGGCTTTCCGGTGACGCAGCTCATCGCCTTCTACATGCAGCGCAATATGGCGCGGTTCGAAGAAAACAAGGCGATGATCGAAGAACTCGACAACGCGCGCCACACCTATCTGATCGGCGGCCACACGCCGCGCGAAGGCGAAATCTTTCGCAACCCAGACCTTGCGCGCACCTACGAGACGATCGCCGCTGGCGGGCGTGACGCCTATTACAAAGGCGATATCGCCAGGACGATCGATGCCTATTTCAAACGCATCGGCGGCGACCTGCGTTACGAGGATTTTGCCACGCATCATGGCGAATGGGTTGAACCGCTGTCTGTGAACTATCGCGGCTACGACGTCTATGAATTGCCGCCCAACACGCAAGGCGCGGCCGCACTCGAGATGTTGAACATCCTCGAAGGGTTCGATCTCAAGAAAATGGGCGCGAGCTCGGCCGATGCGTTTACGGCGATGATCGAGGCCAAGCGCCTGGCCTATGAGGATCTGGCGAAATATTTCGGCGATCCGGCGTTTGTGAAGGTGCCGATTAAAACGTTGTTGTCCGACCGCTATGCGCGCGCGCGCCGCAAGCTGATCCATCTGGATCATGCGAGCCCCGACGTTAGCCCCGGCACGGCTGCGCTCAGGCAAGGCGACACCACCTATTTCACCGTGGCCGACAAAGACGGAATGATGGTCTCCATCATCCAGTCCAATTATCGCGGCATGGGATCGGGGCTTGTCGCCGATGGGCTCGGCTTCATGTTCCAGGATCGCGGCGAATTGTTCTCGCTCGACGAGCACTCGCCCAATGTCTACGCGCCCGGCAAGCGCCCCTTCCACACCATCATCCCCGCTTTCGTCATGAAGGACGGCAAGCCTTGGATGTCATTCGGTCTGATGGGCGGCGACATGCAGCCGCAAGGCCATGTGCAGGTGCTGGTCGACATGATCGATTTCGGCATGAACGTGCAGGAGGCGGGTGACGCCGCGCGCTTCTATCATACGGGCACAACCGAGGTGACGGGCGAAGCCGCCCAGGGTGTCGGCAAACTGCAACTCGAGTCCGGTATCTCGCCCACAGTGCGGGCCGAACTTGAGCGGCGCGGCTACAAGATCGTGCCCAGCACTGGCGAGTACGGTGGCTACCAGGCCATCCAATGGGATTCGAAAAACCACGTCTACTGGGGCGCCACCGAGATGCGCAAGGACGGCGAGGCCATTGGGTATTAGTTTCGCCTCTTACTAACATATTATAATCATTATATATTTCGTCGGTAACAGCTTTGTTATAGTGCGAACAATTGCCTAGTACGAAGTTCACTGTATAAGGGCCCCCGAACATCGCGGCGTCCTTATGACCGAGACGGACTACACCAAGAAATTCAGGAAAGAGCTCATGGCGGGCTTGTCTTCGCTTGTTCTGCTGTCCGTTCTCGCGCGCTCGGAGCGCGACATGTACGGCTACGAGATTGCGAAGGCCCTGAAGGCCGAGGCTGAAACCGGCCCCCTTTTCAAGCAAGGCGCCATCTACCCGGTGCTGCGCTCGCTGGAAGCCTCGGGCCTTCTTTCCTCCCGCGTGGAAATGCAGGGCCTTGGTCCGCCGCGCCGCTATTACGCCATCACCAACGAAGGAAAGAGCGCGCTCGCCGAATGGTCGGGCGCCTGGCGCGACATGCGAGACTTCGTCGACGATGCGCTGAAGGGGGAAGTCCTATGAGCAGCAACCCCACGACTGTCGCCGAATATCTGGCCGCGCTGAAGCGCGCGCTGGCCGGCACGCCCAACGCGCTCATTCGCGATGCGCTGTCGGATGCCGAAGACCATCTGCGTAGCGAGATCGCGCAGAACCCGGACAAGAGTGAAGCGGAGGTTCTCGCCGCAGTCATCGAGAACTACGGAACCCCAGAGGAAATCGCAGAGGAGTATCGATCAATGGAACAGACACTGACGGGCGAGGCCACACCCTTTCCCCGCGCCGAAGAGGAGCCCAGGAAGCACTACGGATTCTTCGGAGTGCTCTCCGATCCGCGTGCGTATGGCGCCCTCTTGTACATGCTGCTGTCGCTCGCGACCGGAATATTCTACTTCACGTGGACCGTGACCGGCCTTTCGATGTCGCTCGGCTTCATGATCCTCATCATAGGCATTCCGTTCGCGCTTCTGTTCATCGGCTCGATCCGCGTGCTGTCGTTGGTCGAGGGCCGGATCGTCGAGGGATTGCTTGGGGTTCGCATGCCCAGGCGCCTGCCCCCCGCCCATGCTGGCGAGGAGACGATCTGGGCCCGCATCAAGGCGGCCCTCGCCGATATCCGCACCTGGTCTTCAATGGCCTATTTCGTGCTGATGCTGCCACTTGGCGTCGCCTACTTCACCATCGCACTGACGGGACTCATCACTTCGGTTGCGACAACTGGTGCAGCACTTGGCAGCCTGATCACTGGCAGAACTCATATGTTTCAGGTCGGCGACTTCGACATCAACACCGGCCTCTCGAACGCTGATCCACAACTGCAGTGGTGGGGTCATTTCCTCTTCAACACGGCACCGGGACTCGTCGTGCTGGCGATTCTTGGAATCCTGCTCTTGTTCGTCACGCTGAACATCGCCAAGGGAATCGGTTGGATCCACGGCCGTATTGCCGAGGCGCTTCTCGTTCGCCTGTAATCGTTCTGACAGAAAGGGCTCGCATGCCCCCCGGTGCGTGCCCTTTTTTGCCGTCTGGCTGGATTTTCCGTGCCAAGACGGAACCAATTATCGTTAACGCGGAGCTAACGATTGACGGCTGTATACTGTCTCTGAAATATGGCGCGCCTTACCCGGGGAGCGGGGCTTGGGATTTCCCAGTTTCCAGTGCGAGTCGGCCCTTTGGGCGGCGCACGTATTGTAGGGATGACACTTGGTACGTAGCGCGTTCTCCAGGGTGGCGTGTGCGTTCTCAGAGCTGCGGCAGGCGGCGATCCTTGCGCGCGGCGTTCTCGGCTCGGCAGACGGTCGCTGGGCCGTCGTTTCCACCTCTCTGACTGCCACCGTCGCGGGTACGGTCGCCTGGCTGGCTCTTGCCGCGGCCCCCCCGTCGAGCGCGCGCGTTTACGAACCGCGGCGCGAACAGGCAGCCCTCCCCTACGAGCTTTTGGTGCGCCTCTCCGGCAGCCGTCCGACGCCAGGGATCGCCTCCGAAGACGCCGGCAAAATGGTCATCGCCAACAATTCCAATGCCAGCATCGCGCAGGGCTCGGACGACGAAACGCTCGACAACGCACTCGCTACGGAACAGTTCGGCGTCGCCACACCAGACATGCCGAATATCGAGACGCGTACGCTGACGGTCGATCCCGGCGACACATTGCAGAGCGTGCTGACCGACGCCGGCGTCGCTTTGGACGAAGCACAATCGGTGGTGAATGCCCTGAACCCGGTGTGGAACATCCGTAATATGCGCGCCGGGCAAACGCTGAGTGCGACCTTCGGCATTGCGGTCAACACACGCGCACAAGACGATGCAGCCATACCGGTGAAATTGCTGGCGCTGTCGTTTGCGCCTTCGGTCGAGCACCAGATCATCGTGCGCCGCACAACCGAGAACACGTTCGCCGCGCAGAACATCGAGAAGAAGCTCGAAAGCCGGTATCGCCACGCTTCAGCGACCATCGATTCAAGTCTCTATCTCGCCGCGATGCAGGCCGGCATTCCGGCTGACGTCGTAGTCGAAATGATCCGTATGTTCTCCTATGATGTCGACTTCCAGCGCGACGTGCACCCGGGCGACAGTTTTGAAGTCCTCTATCGCGGCTACTTTACGCCGGAGGGCCAAGCCGCGGCCAAGAATGGCGCCATCCTCGCCGCCTCGATGACATTGGGCGGCAAGGTGCACATGCTTTATCGTTTCGAAACGCGTGATGGCGGCGCCGAATATTTCGACGCCAATGGGCGCAGCGCCAAAAGCATGCTGATGAAGACGCCGGTGGATGGCGCGCGCATAACCTCACGTTACGGCATGCGTCTGCATCCGATCCTCGGCTACACGCGCATGCACAAGGGCATCGACTTCGGCGCGTCCATGGGCACGCCGGTGATGGCCGCGGGCTCCGGCACCGTTGCGGAAGCCGGCTGGAAAGGCGGTTACGGCAAGTTCCTGCTCATCCGGCACGGCAGCGGCTATGAAACGGCGTACGGCCATCTGTCCCGCTTCACGGTCGCCAAGGGCGCCCATGTGCGGCAGGGCCAGACCATCGCCTATGTGGGCATGACCGGCGATGCGACGGGTCCGCATCTGCACTACGAAATCCGCATCAACCATGCACAAGTCAACCCGTTGCGCGTGAAGGTGGCCACGGGCCGTCAGCTGCAAGGCAAGGAACTGAAGACCTTCCTCGCCTCGCGCGAACATACCGATCAGCTCGAAGCCTCCATCCCGCTCCAGAAGGCCGTGGCGGACGCCACGGGCGATCTGCGCTCAATCGAGCAGTAATTCCCGATGACGGATTTAGGCGGCTGCCGACGGCTGAGTTGCGCCTCGTAGCCTATTGACGAACAAACGGTTGCGGCCCTCGCGCACAACGGCTTCGCAGCCATATCCGAGCTGTTCGAGATAATGGCAAATACGCGCGTTTTCGCCCGACTTGTCCGCCCTGTCCGTCATTTCGATCCAGATTGTGCGCACATGCGGAAGCAGCTCGCTGATGCCTTCGAGCACGCGCAACTCGTGCCCATCCACGTCAATCTTGATGTGGTCGGGCACAGCCAGCCCAAATTGCGCAGCAAGTGCATCGCCGCGCGCGGCCGCTACCTGCAGTGCCTCAACTGCCTCGAAATGGCCATTGACGTTCTCAGGGGAGCCAAGCGCGTGCATCGCACTCCCTGCTTCGCGGCTTGTGAGATAGAGAGGCGCAATGGCATGGCGATTGGAGAGCGCCATTGCGATCGGCGTGACACGCGTTGTCAGCCGGTTCAGCTGAATGTTGCGCACGAGAATGGCAAACGTCGCAGGCACCGGCTCAAAGGCGGTGACCGTCACGCCATCGGTCAGGCAGGCGTAAAGCGTATAGGCGCCCAGATTGGCCCCGACATCCCAGACGTGATCGCCACGCCGGATATGCGCATCAAGCCAACCGCGCGTGTCCGGCTCATGGGCGAGGAATTTCAACGCCCGTTTGGCGCTAACTGCGCTCATACAGCTAAAGCGTAGTGCGCCCTTCGCTGTCCTTACTGTGACGATCGGCGCCAGCTGCGCCGCCGCGTGTGCCGCGGCGCGCGTTCCCGTATGCCGCCCGAACAGGTGTGTGAAGCCGCGTGCGGCACGCGCGACAGTATTGCCGACGAAACGGGCCAGGGAAAAATGCCAATGTCTGGACGCCATACGCACGTCATCGCACAAGCCGCACCATTCAAATGCGATACCGGCAAAATCGGTTCAAATGAAATTTTTGGTGCTTTCTTGAGAGTTAGTGAACGGAACGCCTCGCCTCGGCGTCATTCCTCACTAACAAGTCTGTCATCTTGCCAAATGACTTATCATTAATCGTAAGACCATCTTTGTTGGCCGACACGGTAACGCTGTCTCCGTCACCGATCTTGCCTTCGAGCAGTAGCTCGGCCATCGGGTCCTGTAGGCTACGTTGGATGACGCGCTTCAGCGGTCGTGCGCCATAGACCGGATCGTAGCCGGTGCGGGCGAGCCAGCCCTTGGCTTTGGCATCAAGTTGCAGCGCGATCTTGCGATCCTTGAGCAGCGAGCCCAACCGCGCGATCTGAATGTCGACGATTCTGTCCATCTGATCCCGCGTGAGGCGGTGGAACAGAATGATCTCATCCAGCCGATTGAGGAATTCGGGGCGGAAATGCCCGCGCACCGCGCCCATCACTTGCGCGCGCACGGCCGTGGAGTCCTCGCCTTCCGGCTGAGCCGCGAGAAACTCGGCGCCAAGGTTCGAGGTGAGAATGATCAGCGTATTGCGGAAATCGACGGTGCGGCCCTGCCCGTCGGTCAGTCGGCCGTCGTCAAGCACCTGCAAGAGGACGTTGTAAACGTCGTGGTGCGCCTTCTCCACTTCGTCGAACAGGATGACCTGGTAGGGGCGCCGACGCACAGCCTCGGTGAGCACGCCGCCCTCCTCATATCCGACATAGCCCGGCGGTGCGCCGATCAGCCGCGCTACCGAGTGCTTCTCCATGAATTCGCTCATGTCGACGCGGACAAGCGCGTTCTCGTCGTCGAAGAGGAACGCCGCCAGCGCCTTGGTGAGTTCAGTCTTGCCCACGCCGGTGGGGCCAAGAAATAGGAATGAACCGATAGGCCGATTGGGATCCTGCAGACCAGCCCGGGCGCGGCGCACGGCATTGGCCACAGCATGCACGGCCTCATTCTGGCCGACCACACGCTTCTCCAGCGCCTCTTCCATGTGCAGCAGCTTCTCGCGCTCGCCCTCGAGCATTTTCTCCACCGGAATACCGGTCCAGCGCGAGACGATTCCTGCGATGTGTTCGGGCGTCACGGCCTCGTTAACAAGGCGACGGTCGCCCTTGCTCTCGGCTTCGCGCAGCTTTTTTTCGAGATCCGGGATGACCCCATAGGTGAGCTCACCCGCGCGGCCAAGGTTGCCCTTGCGCTGCGCGATCTCCAGTTCCTGGCGCGCCGCATCCAGTTGCTCCTTAAGCTTTTGCACGCTGTGCAGCGCTTTTTTTTCCTGATCCCAGCGCGCGGTAAGCGTGGCAGCCTTTTCCTCAAGTTCCGCCAGCTCGCCCTCGAGTTTTTGCAGCCGGTCCTTCGAGGCGCGGTCGGTTTCCTTTTTCAACGCCTCACGCTCGATCTTGAGCTGAATCACCCGACGGTCGAGCTCATCCAGTTCCTCGGGCTTGGAATCCACCTGCATGCGCAGGCGGCTGGCGGCCTCGTCCATCAGGTCGATAGCTTTATCGGGCAGGAAGCGGTCGGTGATGTAGCGATGCGACAGCGTCGCCGCTGCTACGAGCGCCGCGTCCGTGATGCGTACCCCGTGATGGACTTCGTATTTCTCCTTCAGCCCGCGCAGAATGGAAACGGTGTCTTCTACTGTCGGCTCGGAAACGAACACGGGCTGGAAGCGCCGCGCCAGAGCCGCGTCCCTCTCAACATGCTTGCGGTATT
>Ga0075301_1000028_pt1 | contig 44341 bp, 38 predicted proteins | sample Browns_TuleA_D1_FD_120053 | JGI IMG/M metagenome (GOLD analysis project Ga0075301, IMG submission 120053) | Natural and restored wetland microbial communities from the San Francisco Bay, California, USA, that impact long-term carbon... | ecosystem: Environmental > Terrestrial > Soil > Wetlands ... | reverse complement strand
GAGCCCTGAAGTGTCGGATACGCGGTCCGTCGGTATCGTGCTGACGCCGACCTTCGTTCCCGGCTTCTCGGTAACGGTTGACTACTTCCACATCAAGGTGAGCAACCTCATTGGTACAGCTGGCGCGCAGTTCACCTTGAACCAGTGCTACATCAACAATATCGAGACGGCTTGTAACGCGGTTCACCGCAACCAGTTGCACCAGGTGTGGGGATCAGGCTTCGTAGATAACCTCAACACTAACACCGGCTTGCTGGCCACCTCGGGCATCGACGTGGACGCCAATTACCAGACCGATCTGGCGGACTGGGGCATGGGCAATAACGGTTCGCTGGCCTTCGCCATGAACGGCACGTGGCTCGATACCCTCAAGGTTCAGCCGCTGTCTGGCGATCCCAGCAGCCGTTACGATTGCGCCGGCTTCTTCGGCGTCATCTGCGGCACGCCCAATCCGACCTGGCGTCATAAGTTGCGCGCAACGTGGGCTTCCCCATGGGATGTCGATTTCTCCGTGCAATGGCGTCATCTGGCAGGTGTAGACTTGGATATCGACACGGCAAATCCCAATCTGGGTGGCCAGCCGCCGCATCCTTGTGCGACTCACTTGGTGGCTGGCGTGCCCGTTCCCAACTTCGGCACAAGCAACCTGCCTGGCGAGTGCGATCTCATCGACAAAAAGATCGACGCCTTCAACTACTTTGACATCTCGGGCGTGTGGCACGTTTGGGATAACGTCGAGCTTCGCGCAGGGGTAAATAACGTCTTCGACAAGAGGCCGCCGATCCTGGATACCAACGCGTTCGGTATCTCACAGCCGCCGTTCGGCAACGGCAATACCTATCCGGGCGTCTACGACAGCCTTGGCCGCACGGTGTTCGTAGGCGGCACAGTGAAGATGTAAGAGATCTCGCTTTTCGCGAGAAGCGGAACGGCGGCCCGAAAGGCCGCCGTTCTTTTGCGCCGCCGGACGCGCCGGCCCAGAAGCGCCCTGCCGGTTCAGAGCATGATCCAGTTATTGAAGCGGGCGTGACCCCGCCCAACCCTCCTCATTTTCACGGGGAGGGTGTTGTGCGTGGTCACTTCTTTCCCCCTGAAAGGGGGAGGTTGGGAGGGTCATTCTTGCTGGCGGTTCCACCGGAGTGGATCGCCGCCTAGGCGCTCTTACGAGCTTGGGAGTTGATCTTCTGGCGGTAGGCCGTGGGTGAGATGCCAAGGCGCTTCTGGAAACTGCGGCGCATGGCTTCGCGGCTGCCAAAGCCAGCCTGCTCCGCTACACGCCCAGGGCGGACGCCATTCTCTTCAAGCAGCCGTTTGGCAACCTCGAGACGGGCCATTTCCACGAACTCGCGTGGCGTCATCTTCAGCTGCTGGTAGAAGGCGCGATACAGCGAGCGCGTGCTCATGCCTGAGATCTGCACCAATTGCGGCACACTATATTCCTCGCGCGGATTTTCCAGGATGCGCTCCAGCAAGATTCGCAATTCGTCCGGCATGTGCTGGGCGTGAAGATGCGTGCTGATCTGCGATTCGCCGCTCGAGCGCTTGAGATAGACCACCAGACTTTTCGCCGTCTTCATGGCCAGGCCGCGGCCGGCATCGGCCTCGACCATGGCGAGCGCCATATCGATGCTGGCGGTCACGCCTGCCGACGTCCACACCCCCTCGTCTTCAACAAAGAGCGCGTTCTGATCCACGCGGACAGCCGGATGACTCCGCTGCAGCTCATTAACATGGGCCCAGTGTGTGGTGGCGCCGCGGCCATCCAAGAGGCCGGCCGCGGCCAGCACAAACGTGCCAGTGGATGTCGCGCCAATGCGCCGAAAGGCGGAACGATTCGCCTGTAGCCAATGGAGCAGTGCCTTGTCCTTGGCGGCCCGGGCAGCGCCATCGCCGCCTGCGACCAATAGCGTGTCGATGCCATCGGCCAACGCCTGCTGCGCCAGCACGGTCGAGATCAGCAGGCCGGAGGAGGTGCGGATACCCATGCCGGACATTGAGATGACAGACGCGCGATATTTAGGCTCAGTGCCCCGTCCAAGCTCGGAGGCCGATGAAAAAACCTGCACCGGACCCGCAATGTCGAGCAAGTCCACGCCCTCGAAAGCGCAGAGCGCAACGTTCAACATGACGGCTCCGCCTTGGCGCCTCGGTGACGCATCGTCACCCGAAATATCGGGGCTGCAGCGTGTGGAAACCGAATCAAAATAAAAGCGCACATAATGTGTGCAGACTAGCGACAGACTGTTGAAATGTATGATGAAAATGCGGTCTGGCGTTGGATGATTTAATCGTTTTGAACAATACAAGTGCAAAAAAGAATAGCGCGCACTTTGTCGGCGTGTGAGGCCATTAACCTCGACTCACTATTCGCTATTTGATCCTTCAGGGGTTCGATCGTCGGACCAATGCCCAGCCCCCGCATCGGTCTTGAACCGCCTCGGCTTAGGGTTCCTCGTCCGGTTCGAACAGGACGAAGGTCTTGCCGTCCCAATACAGCGCCACATCGATGCCAGCTTCCGTGCCTATCACCAGAATATCGTTCCGAATCCGCTTCTCCTGCTTTTGGAAATCCATAAACGTTTGCGATCCCCGTTTGGCGGCGGAAAGCGGAACCGATTTCTCGCTCCAGATCGGTGAGCTGAAGAAGCCGCTGACTCCTTCCCCTTGATAACCCGTGACGAGCAATTTTTGTTTGCCGGAAGCAAAAACTATGGCGATGGCAAGTTTTTCCTCATGTGCACCGAGTGGCTGCGAGTGAAAGAGCCTTGAGATAACCGCGACGTCCGGTGCGATGATGGCTCTTGGTGAGGCCGCTGCGATCGACACCAGATAGACCGTATCCGCCGCTCCGTCTCCGTCCAGATCGGCCGTCAGATATGGTGCCTTGAACCGGGTATTCTCGCTCACCCGGCTTCCGAAGAGCGAAGGAATTGTCGGCGGCGCCGGCACCGCACCGGAAACCACAACGGCCGCAACCAGGATCGCGGCGAGTGAGAGTCTGCCCATTGAAAATCCTCCGCGAACTCCTCCAACGCCTTGATAGGGCCAGGCGATTATTCGTGCCCGGGGCCAGAATTAGACCAGCGATACACGGATTTTCAGTCCCATGTTGTGCCTTATCACGCAGGCTATCACTGAACAAAATTCCTCATTTTGTTCATGGCGCGTCTCGTTCAACTCCCGCGCGCATGAATTGGTCCTTCTGCGCCGTTTGCGACAAGAAACACGTCAAATCACCGGCCTCCGGGCATCAACCCCATGATCTTAGGTCTCGCCCTCATGGCTGGTTTCCAAAACTAGGGTCTCGATCGGCTGTTTAGGGATTTATTTGAGAAGCTCACAGTTCTTCGTGCGATCCAAGCCATTCGCCCGATTGCCGCGATTTAGCGGTGTCGCCTTCCAGCCTATGGCCATTGCTGCGAAATCAAGTCGCAATACCGCTCACAGCACGCGCCTGAAGCAGTTGCTTGGGTTCCTCAGGTCCGATCCTGTGAACAAGGTGCTGTTGGCGGACGCGGCGTTGGCGTCCTTCGAAGAGCGCTCGTTTGACCTGGCGAAAGACTTGCTCGACCGCTGCGCAGCAATTGAGCCTTTGGCACCGATGCTACTCAATCTCAAAGGGCTCGTTGCCCTTGCTCAGCAGAATTTCGCCGAGGCAGCCGAAATTTTTGAGGCGTTGCGGGAACAAGACCAAACCAGTGCAAGTATCCGCTTCAATCTCGCATGGGCGAATGCGATGATGGAGAAATGGGAGGACGCGCTGGCGCTGCTCGATGACAACACACTCGCCGCATCGCTGCGTGCCCCTCAGTTCAAGATTCAAGCAATGCACCACCTGGAGCGTTATGACGAAGCACTTGTAGAGGGTGAACGCCTTGCGAAGCGCTTTCCTGACAATCAGGGGCTCATGGGGGTGCTCGCCATTCTGGCGATGGATGCCGAGAAACCCGACCTAGCACGCAATTATGCGGAAGACCAAGACCTGTGCCCGTAACGCTGGTCGTAAGCGTAAGGACGAACAGATTGGGAATGCCCCAATGACTCTTATGGAGCCCGCGGGCGATGCTATCGCGATAAGAAGCAAGCTTGTCGAGATACGAGGTTTGCGTCCTCTCGACGCGCGAGATCGGCATGGTGGCGCGATCGACTTCAAGGGCGAAAAACCGAAACCCTTTGCCCCGCCCTGCGGCACACTCCAGCCCGAAGACCGCGTCCGGGATAAGTCCGCGCCATGCTGGCAAGGGCTCCGGATCCGAGCAGACGCGCCGCGCGTTCGCCCAGTTCATAAACTACGGGAGAATGGCGAGCATCAGCGAAGTCCCATTGCCGCGCTGGTCGATCGAGAAACCCTTCATGAAAGAGATCGCCTAGGCGTTCCTTGAAGCGCGTGGCCGAGGCGCCACCGGCAAAGGCATGGAGATAAGTCGAGCGCAAATAGCGATAGCGCGCGAGGCTGCGAAAAAGTTCTAGGTCGCGCGGCGTGAGCGCGAGCCGCTTGCCCTTCGGCGCGCGCACCATGCGTGAACGGCGCAAATCTCCCATATGACCGGCATAGGCTGGAAGGCGACACCGCGCCACGTGCGGCAGCTTCAGCTATGGCGAGAGAAGAGCGTGCATGGATGGCTATGCGCGCCACGAAATTTTCACCACTCCATGGCGGGTGCCGTGCTCACCGAAGCGGCCGGCCCCTCGGGCTTGGACACGCCTCGCCCGAACCTCTATAGGGCGTTGCATAGCGGGCGCGCATCTCATCGCGGACTTGCGCCCATTCCTCGTCCGCCATGCGCGGTCTGGTCTCGATCTGGCCCAAGGGAATCCGAAGAGAGATCGCGGCCGCCGTCAGATTGCGCACCGAGGCCGCAAAATTGCCCTTGGGCTGGCCCAGGATGAACTCCGGCGTGCAGCGCAAGAGGTGGGCGAGCAGGCGCGCGTCTTTGTCGGAGACGCCGCCCGCGAACTTGATGCTAGTGTTGGCGGCAAAGCTCTCAAACAGTTTGGGGGTGAGCTGGCCGGTATATTGGTGGGCGAGCACCATGCCGACATGGAATTTGCGCGCCTGTTCGAGGATGAGCGCGACATCGTCATCGAGATAATCGGCGCATTCATCGAGGTAGACGAAGGTGGGCAGCCTCCTCTCTTTGGCGAGCGTGGCGCGTTCCTGCGCCGCCTGGGCGATGAGCGCGATGAAGAAGCGTCCCAGGATCTGCGCCCCCTGCTGCTTAAGAAGCTCCTTGGCCGTGTTGATGAGGATGACGCGGCCCCCGTTCATCTCGGCGAAGAGATCGAGCTTGCTTTTCGGGTGCGAGAACATCCGCTCGAACGTCTTGTTCCCCAGCAGCGCCCACAGGCGGCGCAACACCTGGCTCTTGGTGTCGTCAAATTGTTTCGAGTTGAACTCGCTTGCGAAAAACTCGCGTGTGGTCTTATCAAGCGCATCGAGATGATGGCGATATTTGTCGATCCCGTCCGGCGCCAGCAACTCGCGTAAGGTATGGATCGTGGCCCCCGGAATCTGCAGCATCAGCCGCGTCAGATAGCGGAAAATGATGCTCTGCTTGCTGGTAAACTCGGCCGAGAGGAGCGAGCTCAAGACAAAATCGTAGAGTTCGACCACGCCATTCATCAGCCACTCGCGGTCGAGCTCGCCGTAGTTCTTGAGCCGTTCCAGCCCCACATCGAAAAGATTGAGGGCGACGGGGTATTCGACGTCAGCTGGATCGATCAGACAAAGCCTGCCCGCAAGAGGCTCGCCCGGGGCAAAGAGTTCGAGGCCGGCGAGGTTGTGGATGAGATCGCCCTGGCTGTCGATGACGATCACCGAAGCCTCGCCCTCGGCGACGCGGGCGAAATCCGTGGCAATGAGATGTTGTAACGCTTGGGTCTTGCCATGGCCTGAACCTGCCACGATCCAATGATGCTCAAAGCGTATGGTTTCGGGGATTGCGAAAGGAAGCTCGGCCGCAAAGAGGAGTTGCAGCGGCGTATGGCGCAGATAGCCGTCCACCAGATCGAAGGGCGTGCCAGCGTGATCCTTGGGATTGATCAGCTTGGGCGACTGGTAGTGCTCGGGCAGATAGGGAACCTCGGACATCAGATGCTGGTCGCGGTCCAATTGCCCCCGCAATTGAGCGAACAGACCAGCGGCGATCACCCGCTCGCTGTAAAAGGGCAAGATAAGCGTCTCGATCGCCAATCCCGGTTGGGCGAGCGTTTCGAGTAAAGACACCGAAATCGCCGCGGCCACGTCTTTCTCTGCGATGGCGTGCTTAACCTTCTCCGCCTCTTGAAATGCCATTGCCGGTAGGCAGCGGCAGAAATCGACGAGGGCGCCAACGATGGTCTCGCGCGCGAGATCGGCGGCGTCGGCGCGCGAGACGAGCGCAAGCCGACTACTCAAGGCATCGACCGCGCGGGCAAGCTCGAGCCGGGTACTATCGGGCTGGGGGAGTGGCGGAGGATCGGTGAAGCCTTCCCTTTGATAGAGCTCCTCCGCCGTCGTCAGCATGCATGAGGCAAGATCCGAAGACGGCAGCCGATCGCCCAATGCCGAAACCAGATCCTGCGAGACCAGTTCTCTGAACACGTCCGCCCTGGGGAAGGCATTGGCTTGTTGCGCGACAAGGATGGCCTCATAGAGGGCGCTGGCCTGCTTGCGGTTGCGCCGGGCCTGGGTGGCGGGATGGTCGCGATAGAAGATATAGGCTTGGTAGAGGAGAACCACCGCGCCTACGGCAATAGCGGCATAGAGCAGGAAGGCTGCAAGTATCATCACCAGGACGATACCTGCAGCCCCCATGATCATCTTGGGGGCGTCGTCAAAGTCCATCACAGTTCGAAGCTGGTTCCTTCTCCCATGACTTCGTTGCCGTTGATAAAGCCCTTGAGCGTCTTAAGGGCTTGGGTAAGACGCTCTTCGTAGACTTTAGCCTCGACCGGGCTGTCGAGCGAGTATTCGTCGGGGCCTTTGACGAGATTGCCGATCGTCAGATGAAACCCCTGCGCAATACTGTAGAGATATTCGGGATCGTTCTTGAAACGGTTGGCGACCACGGCATCGGGCTCGCGCTTGAGGACCACGTATTTTTTCAGTTTGCGGCTATTGATGATGGCGAGCTCCTCCTCGGAGAACTGCACACTGGTAACCACGGCCACTTTATGCTGGGTGCACAGCAACCCTGCCCGCTTGTCTTCATGACGAATTGTGACCCGCATGTCATTCTCCTTCAGTAAAGTCGGACTATCCCCCACTACCCCCTTATTGGCGTTAGGCACTGACTCATCTGGCAAATCTGCCCCTCATCCCATCAGCTTCAGGGCGATACGGTATCACCACAGCTATCGCCTCTCGTATCGCCATTGCCTAACCGAAGAAGGGGATCGGGCGACCGCCCGATCCCCTTCACACCCTAGAAGGAAGTGGGGGCTGAACCCCGCGCATCGCGACGGGCGATGCGTTCGTCGAGCCCTGCCTCAATCTCCACCAGCAACCACGCCACGCGATTTTGACCGAGCTTGATCCGCTTGGGGAACAGCCCGGCCGCTTCGAGCCGCGCGATATGTTGGGGTGAGTAAGGAATGCCACAGACGGTTCTCAGTTCCTTCTTGGAAACGATCTGCTTTTCGTACCGAGCCATCGAACAACTCCCTTGTCAGGGAGCGTCGACGCCCCGGTTGCAAGACCGCACCGATGGGCGAGCGAACGATATCGGCCGCCAATTACTGGGCAAGCCGCAAGACCCCCTTAAACTGTGCCGCTGAGAGAACCCCGCGTTCCGAAATGCGATCCTTTCTTCCGCCGATGCGGACCGCATCCGCTCGCGCGTTATATACTTTGGGCAGACGGCCTGTGTATAACTTTCGCGCTCCGAGCGTACCGCCAGCCGCACATTTCCGAGCGCTGAGTGATTGCACTTTTGCACAACATTCGCCGGCAACTTTCCCCTTGGGAAATTGTATTGGCCGCGCTCTCACTTAAGCTTTCGCTCGCCTCCGTCCCAAGCGGATGCCGAGGCCTCGGGGGCCATGCCACGCTTTGCTTTTGAAGCCGTCGACCCGGCGGGGAGAGTCGTTCGCGGGTCGCTTGAGGCGACCACTAAAACCCGCGCGCTCGAACAGCTGATTGCGGGCGGCCAAACCCCAGTCGCGCTTAACGAAGGGCAGCTTCGCGGCGGTGCGCTTGCCAGCCTGTCCTCGCTTATCACCTTCAAGCGCTTCGATTATCTCTCCATGCTGCGTGAGTTGGGCACGCTGTTGCGCGCAGGCCTTCCGGTTGAGCGCGCGCTCGGCGTATTGCGTACGCTCACCACCAACAGCCGAGGCGCTCTCAGGCTGACACAAATCCTAGAGCGGGTGCGCGGGGGCGAACCGCTGTCACAAGCCTTTTCCAGCCTCGTGCCCGAGGCGCCCGCCTATATCGGCCGGCTGCTCGCGGCCGGCGAGGCCAGCGGCCATCTGCCGGAAGTCGTGGGCCGCGTGGCGGTGAGCCTTGCCCGGGCGAAAGCGCTGCGCGACCGGCTGATCTCGTCCCTGACCTACCCTTGCGTCCTCGTCATCGCCATGATTGCTGTGCTGTGGTTCGTTTTCACGTCGGTCCTGCCAAGGCTCACACCCCTCTTCTCCCAAGCCGGTGCCTCCCTTCCCACGCCTACGGCTATTCTCCTGGGGCTTGGGCACTTCTTTCAAACCTATGGCAGCTGGCTCGGCGCAGTTTGCGTCCTCGCGGTCATAGGTTTTGCCTACGCGCTGAGGCGGAGCGATTTGCGCCTTCGCATCGATCGCGCGCTTCTCGGCAGCCGTCTCTTCTTCGCTTTGCCGCAGCGTTACGAGGCGGCCCGCTTCTGCCGCAATCTGGAGACGCTGCTGAGCGGCGGCCTGCCGCTCGATCGCGCGCTTTCAGCCGCGCGTGAGGCCAGTGCCAATTCGTGGTTTCGCAGCTGCTTGGCGAAAACCCAGACGGCTGTGGCCGAAGGCGAACGCCTGAAGCTCGCCTTCGCGAAAACCAAGGCCATTCCTCCGGTGGTGCTTGAGTTTGCCGCGGTCGGCGAAGAGACCGGACGCCTTGCGCCCATGATGGGCGAAGTCGCCGCCATCCTCGATGGCGAGGTCGAGCTTTGGCTCGAGCGGCTGACCGCGCTCGTGCTTCCCGCAGCAACTCTTCTCATGGGGGCGCTGATTGCCGGCATCATGGCAGGGATCGTGAGCGGCGTGCTCGCCGTCAACGATTTCGCCAAATGACGGCTCGGATGTCTGCAACCTATCGACGTGAAGGCGGCTACACGCTGCTGGAACTGCTCGTCGTACTCGCCTTGATCGGGCTCGTGACCGCGATTGCCACACCCATAGCCGGCAACGTCATCGTGGGAGCGGAGCTGCGCGCCGATACGAGCAGCCTCGCCACCGCGCTTGAGCAACTCAGGCGTGAGGCTCTTGAGCGCGAGAAGACGATCACCATAGAAACGCGTGAGGGCAAACTCATGAGTTCGGAGGGTGAGCCCATCCTCCTCCCGCATGCGGCACAAGTCCGCTTTGAGCAAAGCGATGGCGAACTCACGTATTTTGGGGATGGCACCACTTCGGGCGCCACCATTCGCTTGACGGAAGGTGATCGCGCGCTTGACCTCGAGATCGCTTGGCTGACCGGGGCGATGCTGGTCAAAGAGAGCGCGCCATGAATGGTCAGGCTGGATATACGATCTTGGAGGCGCTTTGTGCCTTTGCCATTCTCTCCTTCGTCCTCGTTGCGCTCTACGAGGCGGGCGGGATTGCGCTCCGTTCGCTCGACAGTGCCACAGCGATGGACCGCGTGAGCCTGCTCGCCCAATCCAAGCTCGACGAGCTCGCGTCCGTTCGCGACCCCCTGCCCAAAAACGCGGAGGGAAGCTTCCCTGGCGAGCGGGTACGATGGCGCTACGAGACCGAAGAGATCGCGCCCGCCACGGCCGGCAGCGGCAGCCCTTCGCATCTCCAAAGCGTGCGGCTGGTGCTCTCCTGGCAGCAGGGCCTAGCGACGCGCTCGCTTGCGATCGAGACCAGGCATTTCGGAATGGAGCGGCCGCAATGAAGCTCTGCCGCACATCGCAGGCCGGCTATACGCTGATCGAGCTGTTGGTGGCGATCCTGCTCTTGGGGTTCATAGGGGTTGCGCTGGCGGGAGGACTGCATTTTGGCGCGCGGGTTTGGGAAAGCGCGGACAACCGCCTGACCACGACGGGCACGATCAAGAACGCCCAGTTCCTTTTGCGTGAACTCCTGAGCAACGCGCTCCCTAAAGAAAAAGCCGGTCTGGTGATTTTTGAAGGGACTGAGGACCACATCCGCTTCGTCGCCCCGGCCCCCCAAGCCTTCCCCGTGGGAGGGCCGGTCACTGCCGACCTTGTCGGCGAAGGCGCCGATCTCACCCTTCGTCTGGCATCGCCCATCGATAAGGACGCAGTGCGGCAAGCGATCCTTGTCCGCGGGCTAGGGCCGCTTAGGTTTTCCTATCTCGACGCCTCGGAAAAACTTCCTCTCTGGCTCAGCCTGTGGCGTGACCGCACGCGGCTGCCCGATGCCATTCGCATCGAGAACAAAGAGAGCACTTGGCCGAGCCTGATCGTGCGTCCGCAAATTGACGAATCCCATCCTTGCGTCTTCGATCCCATTTCCATGGTCTGCCGGGAGAGCTAAATCATGCGCATCAACCTCAATGCTCCAGTGACGTTGGCCAGCGCGGGCGCGCTGATCACGGGCTTCTTCGACTGGTGGCGCCAGCAATTGCTGTCGCTCTTGCCGAGGGCATGGCGCCTCAGGCTAAGCAAACACTTTGAGCGCCCCATTTTGGTTCTTTCCGAGCATGCGCTCCAAGTGAAGCCATCAGGAGCTCAAATCGCCAACCCAAAAGTCTATGAGCTGGGAGACACGGTGCGCGCGCGTGCCGAAATCGCTCAGGAGAATCCGCGCTGGCTGGCCCGGCGTGTCGATGTAGAGCTGAACCAAGAAGAGGTTCTGCTCCGACGGGTGATGCTGCCTGCGGCCGCAGCCTCGCGCCTTTCCGACGCGATCAGGCTGCAATTGGACCGCCTCTCGCCCTTCCATGGCGAGGACGTACGGTTTAACTACCGCGTCTTTGGCGAAACCAGCAGCGATATCGAGCTCGAACTCGCCATGGTGCCGAACTCGCTCCTGGTAAAATACGAGAGCCGGCTGCGTGCACTCGGCCTCGCCATCCACCGCTTTCGGGTGAGCGATGCAGCGCTCGGCCTTCGCCCGGTAGGAAGGCAACGCACCCGCCAAGAGAAGACACGTCTGATCTTTGCGGGCTCAGCCTGCGCCATTTGGCTGGCCGCGTTTCTGCTGGCGCCTGGCGCGCGCGAGGCAGAACTCACGGCGCTCTCCAACAGGATCGCCACGCTGCGCGCGTCGGGCGAGAAAGGCGCCGACCTGAAAGTCAAGGTCGAGCATGCGCGCGAGGCGGCGGAACTTGCGGCCGACATGACGTCCCCTAAAGCTCCTCTCGCCGTCCTCAATCGGCTCACCGAGCTCACGCCCAACGACGCGCAGGTGCTTCTGCTCACACTCGAGGATGATCATCTCGATATGGAAGGGGTGGCTGCCAACGCGCGCTGGATCACCACGCGGATCGGCCGCTCGAAGGATTTCAAGAGGGTGCGTCTGGTGCCGCCCGTCCCGGAAGGCGCCCACACGCTTGAACATTTCCGCATCGAGGCTGAATTCGCTTCGCTGCAACCCGCGCAAGGAGAAACGCCATGAGCGCCGAACTGCAACTTTCCCAACCCTTGCAGCGCGGGTTCGCGCTTTTCCTGCTGCTGATCCCGATCACCGCTGCCGGGCTCTTTATCTATGGCCAGGTCTCGGCCTATTTGCAGCACCAGGAGCGTATTTCCCTGCTCACCCGCGAAATGAGCGCGCTTCAAGGTCTCACGCAAGGCGTGCCCATCTGGCAGGCTGAACTCGCCAAGCTCGGGGCTGCAGGCATCGCCGACGGGCTTCTTTTCAATGGCGCCAACGCCAATGCCGCCAGTGGCGATTTGCAGCGCCAGGTGACGACGATCGTGACCTCGGGAGGTGGCACGGTCACGCGCAACGTGATCCTGACACCCGAAGCCCTATCCAAGGATAAGGACAAGCTTTCCGTGGCGGTTTCTTTCGCCGCCGAAGCCCCCTCGCTCGTGCGTATCCTGCACGGGCTCGAGGTCGCGAGGCCGCTTCTCCGCGTCGCCCGCTTGACCGTTCACAACCCGGACGGTGAGGCGGCGATTACCACCCCTCTCACCGCGCCCAACAAATTGCAGATCGACCTCCTCATCACCAGCTACAGGGTGACGCCATGATGCTCAACCGACGCACACCTCTCGCGCTCTCGCTTGCGATCATCGCGGGCCTCGGCGTCCTTGCTCTCATCCTGGTCGTGACGCCGTCGGTTGCTTCATGGGGCTTGTTCGAGAAGCCTGCGGCCCTGGACAGCGCACCGGCAAGGCTGCCGCATTTCGACAATCAGCCGCTCGTCACCTACGCGCTGATTGGCGAGCGCCCCATCTTCAATCCGGGTCATGGCAAGGATCCGCTGCCACCACCCCCTGAAGTGGCGAAGCCGCAGCTGCCCTCGCTCGACAATTACCGCCTCGCCGGCCTCGTGATCTCGCCCAACGTGCATATCGCCCTGATCGAGCGGCGCGGGAACTCGCAAGTCATGGCCTTACGGCCTGGCGAGAACTTGGATGGGCGAACGATTGTCGATGTGCAGGAGAAAGGGGTCACACTCACCGCCGACGGCAACGAAGAGATGCTCACGATATTGCCGCCCAGCACCTTATCCCCAGGACCAAGTCCTGGCGCCGCTGTTCGGCCCTGAGCGATTGAACAATAATGAGGAAACGCCTGCGCAATATTTGGTTTGGCGCTTAGAGGCGCGGGCACACGCAAGGTGATGGCGAAGCGCGGGGGGCGTCGTTGGGGGCAAAAGCGCTCGGCGAGAGCATGGGGCGTGGCACGAGGCGGCCCGCGCGAGCGCGGCTTGCGCCAATCGGATTTGCCGTTCTCGGCCTTATCAGCTGTGCCTCTGCCGATGATGAGCCGCAGAAGGTCGTCATCACCCCTCCGAGAACAGAAGCGACCGGCGTACCTGCTGTTCTGAACCCGGTCCCGGCAACAGGTAACCTATCGGGGTCCCCAGCCACAGCCGCTGCCCCGACGGCCGATATCAGCGCGACGCCGATCTCCATTGACGCGCCGCCACGCACCGAAATCCTCGAGCCGGGCCGCGAGCAGGAGGACAAGGCGAAGATCCAGTATTTCGAGGGCACCGGGCACTTCGTCGATCGCAAGGCCAAGCCCAGCGCAGGCGCCGCCACCGCGGGAGACGTCACCCTCGACTTTGCCGATGCCGATGTGCGCGATGTGTCGCGCACCATCTTCGGTGAGATTCTCAAGCAACCCTATACCATCGATCCCAAAGTTTCGGGGCGCATCACGCTGAAGACGGGCCAACCCATCGCCCAAAGCGCGGTGGTCACCGCGCTCGAAGTGGCGCTCAAGATCATTGGCGCCGCCATCGTCCCCACCGACGGCATTTACAACATCATTCCTATCGGTGATGCCAAGCGCCAAGGGAGCCAACTCGCCTACAACGAGGACCCTCCCGGGTATAGCATCGAAATCATCTCATTGCGCTACATCAATGCCGGCGAGATGCAACGGGTGCTCGAGCCTCTCGCCCCCCAAGGCGGCATTGTTCGCGTCGATACGCAGCGCAATTTGATCTTTTTGGCCGGTACCGAGCCGGAACGTGCTGGCATGCGCGACACCATCGCCATGTTCGATGCGGACTATCTGAAGGGCATGTCTTTCGCCCTCATCCAGCCCGCCCATGTCGAAGCAGGAACGCTCGCAGAAGAGCTCGCGAAAATCTTCGATTCCGAGACGAGCCCCATCGCCGGACTGGTTCGCATCATTCCGATCAGCCGGATCAATTCGCTCTTGGTCGTGACCTCGCGAGCGACTTATCTCCACCAGGTCGGCCAATGGGTCACCCGTCTCGATGTGCAACCCGCCATGTCCGGACGACAGCTCTATTACTACCGGGTGCAGAACGCCCGAGCCGCCGACGTGGCGCGCACTTTGGGTACGCTGTTCCGGCAGGCAGTAGTTGGAGCCGCACCCACGAGTAGCCAGCAGCCTCAATCATTTGCGCCTGCGCTCACCGCGGGCTCATCTGTCAGGGGCCTCAATCCGGTGAGCTATGGTTCGACGCAAATACCGCCGCCACCTCCAGCGTCTCTGAACACAGGCGGCCAGAACGGAACAGGGAGCTCGGGCGATGGCCCCGAGATCGTCACCGACGAGGCCAACAACGCGCTCATCATTCGTGCCGATGCCGGAGAATACGGCTCCATCGAGAAGATCATCCGCGCCATGGACGTGGTGCCCGACCAAGTTTTGGTCGAGGCCACGATCGTCGAAGTGACGCTGAACGATCAGCTGCAATATGGCGTGGACTGGTACTTGAAGAGCGGCAAACAGATATTTGAACAGACGCAAACGGGCAAGGTCGCGGCGTTATTCCCCGGCTTCTCCTTCACCTATCTGGTTCCCAATGTCCAAGTGGCGCTGAACGCGCTGGGAAGCGTCACCAATGTCACCGTGCTTTCCTCGCCCAAGCTGCTCACGCTCGACAACAAGACCGCCTCGCTCGAAGTGGGAGACGAGGTCCCGATCATCACCCGCACCGCCATCAGCAATACCGACCCGGACGCGCCTATCGTTGCCAGCGTTGAGCAACGCAACACAGGCGTGCTCCTCTCTGTGACGCCCAGGATTGGCAATAGCGGCATGGTGTTCCTGGAGATTTCGCAAGAGGTTAGCGACGTCATTCCAACCACAACCTCCAAAATCGACTCGCCCACCATCCAGGAACGCCGCATCCAGGGCTCGGTGGCGATCAAGGACGGAGACACGGTCGCTCTTGGCGGCCTCATCAGGCAGAGCCATAGCAAGGGCAATAGCGGCATACCGTTCCTGAAAGACATTCCAATTCTTGGTCACCTCGCGCGCACGGATACCAATAACCACGATCGCACCGAACTATTGGTGTTCCTGACGCCGCGTATCGTGCGTACGCCGAAGGCCGCACGCGCCATGACGGACGACATCATTTCCAATCTTGGGGAAGTGCGCCGCGCCCTGGGTGAATTCGGGCGCGAGAATGGAGCCCCACTAGAGCAGTAGGCGGGGCTTGTCGCGATTCCGCTAAGTCTCCGGTATTCCTTGTGAATCTTTGATCCGCTTCACCGGCATGACATGCGCGGCCTATAAATCTGCGCGCATGATTGGCGCATGTGGTTGGCATGCTTCCTTCGTATCCTCGCGGCGATAGTTCGTGCCGCCTTGCGCTCGCCTGCCGGACTGGCGGCCGAGAATGTCGTGTTGCGCCATCAACTCGAGATCGCGTTGCGCGGGCGCAAGCGGCCGCGCATGACAGCCATAGACCGTCTGACCTTGGTTTGGCTCCTGCGCCTTTGGCCGGCGATTGGCCGCGCGGTTGTTATCGTGCAGCCGGCAACGGTGTTGCGATGGCATCGCGAAGCCTTTCGTTGCTATTGGCGCTGGAAGAGCCGGCAGAGAAGCGGGCGGCCCTCGATAGCGCGCGAACTGCACGCATTGATCCGGCGCATGAGTACCGAAAACCCTCTCTGGGGAGCACCACGCATCCACGGGGAGCTACTGAAGCTCGGTTATCAGGTAGCCCAAGCGACCGTCGCCAAATACATGGTCAGATCGGCGCGCCCGCCCTCGCAGGGCTGGAACACCTTTCTGCGCAATCATGCAAAAGATATCGCCAGTATTGATTTGCTAACCGTTCCCTCCATCGGCTTCGAGCGGCTTTATGCTTTCGTAGTTCTGGCCCATCACAGGCGCGAGATTCTCTGGATAGAAGTCACCGGTCATCCGACGGCCTGCTGGCTGGCTCAACAGATTGTCGAGGCGTTCCCGTGGAACGCTGCCCCGCGATTCTTATTGCGAGATAACGATGGCGCATACGGCGACGTATTCTGTCGCCGTGTGGCCGGCATGGGCATACGGGATCGCCCCGTCGCGCCACATTCACCTTGGCAGAACGGGTATGTGGAGTGCGTCATTGGCTCGATCCGGCGGGAACGTCTCGATCACATGCTGATTTTGGGGCCCGACCATTTGCGCCGCGTGCTGCTTGCCTATGCAGCCTATTACAACAGCGACCGGACACACCTGGCTCTGGCTAAAGATACGCCTCGGACGCGCGCAGTGGAGGCGGAAGGACCTGTCGTTGCGAGACCGATTCTAGGTGGTTTGCATCACCGTTACGGCCGCGATGCGTCCGGATGAGGTTTTCGGAAGGCACAGCGTCGTCGCCACCTGCGTCACCCGCCCCGCCGTGTCGAAGCTGTAGGCCAGCACGTTGCTGGCGGTGTCGGAGAGATTGGTGATGCGTCCCGCGCCCCGCGCCGTCATAGCGAGTTGGATTATGCCAAGTTAATGCATTTTCTTCCCAGCAATCTTCGCGTCTTGAACGACGTGGCCGGAGCATTCCGCCAGCGCACCGTCCCAGCATGATCCCGTGCTGGCGCCGAGATTCTGATTATCAGTCGAAGTGAACTCGATAGTATAAAGCACCTGTGTCTGTGTGCCGACTTGCTTCCATCGCACGTTCGTAGGGATAGTCACGACTAAAGTCCCAGGCTGCTTACCACTGGTCAAAACAAAATCTGGTGATGCGCGGAATGCATCCTCGATAGCATCCGCGAGTCTCAGTGTTAGACCATCATCACCACCTCTCCAGACCTCAACAGGGGTTGGCTTCGCAAGGGAAGTACCTGCGCACGCCGCCGCTGCTACTGCTACTAAGGTAACTAGCACTACTGCAGCGCAGGGCAGTTTTCGCGTGATTAGTTGCATGTTGGGATCCTCGATCCTATCTGCACAACGCACTTCTTCGTCGACGAGTTACTCTGTGATTCTTGGAACTGCTGGGGTTTCAATTGCGTGCCGCTGCGGGAGGTCATGATATTAGTATTATTGTAACCTGGTTTTGGCGTGCTCGTGCGATTTCCTTGGGCATCCCTTGGGCCTTCTTGATACTGATCGTCAATGCCTGCGAAGTGGAAGATGTCATGAACTGCTGCGTCCGTCGATTGTCCGTTGGCACTATTAATGTGCGCCTTATCGCCGCCAAGATTATTAACGCATTCACCAGCACTTCCGCACATCTTGTTGTTGTAGCCCGCGCTAAAGTCCATTTTGTTCAGTACGCCATGGACCGGAGCGCTTGTCGAGATGACCTGAATTTTCATATTCGGGTTTGAGATACTGATCGAATTCGCTCTGTTCACGATTGTGCCAACATTCGCGGCGCTTGCGTCCTGACCTGAGAACTGAACTGGGATTACTAACGTCGTAACCCCGGTATTCTGATCTGTTATCAGCACTGCATCCGTTCCCATCGGATCAGTCTTATCCGTCGGATCATTCCCGACATACGCATACAGATTCATCCCGGCGCTGTAGCCGACGCCATCGGTTTGCAGGAAGCGGCCCAAGGCCGATGAGTAATAGCGCGCGCGGTAATAGTAGAGGCCGGTCTCGGCATCGAGCCTGCGCCCGGTGTACTTGAACGGCACGCCCGTACTCGATGAGACGTTGCCGAAGGGATCGTAGGTGTTTGGACCTTCCCCTGTTACCAAATTGCCCGAACTGTCCGTCATCGCGATGACGCTGCCACGCTTGTCGGTGTGGAAGTAGGTCTTGGCTCCTGCCGCCGTCACCATGGCGACGGGCTGATCGATGGCGGGGCCGGGAATGTAACGGAAGGCCAGCGTGGCGGCGGTGATGCCGGTGTATTCGGCGATCTCGTCCGTGCCGTCCGAGAGATACCAGTTGCGCGCGGTGTTGATCTGTTTCTTCACGCGGCGGCCCAGCGGATCGTAGACGAAGGTGGCGTTGGTCCCCGTCTTTACCGCGCTGAGCATGCGGTTCTCGGCACCTTAGAAGCTGTCATTCCGGCCAGCGAGCGAAGCGAAGCGCGAGCCGGAACCACACCCCATCGCCGGTGAGGTAGCCGCGCGTGTCGTAGGTAAATAGGCAATTATGTGCTGCCCATCCCAACCACAAAAAACAAACCGGCCAGTATTCCAAATCCAAACATGACTATAGTCAAAATCAATGCCGCTCTATCACGATGAAGATAAAGCAGAAAAAGAGGAATTAGCACGGCAACAACTAATCCTATTACATACGGCAAAATACCAATTTCTATTAGAAACAATGATCCCGTGCCTTGCGAATACTGATATGCGATGAGCACTGAATTAAGCGCGATGGGAACGCTCCATAACAGCGCATTAATCACAAGAATGATATAGCTCGAGGCCCGCTTCGTGACTTTCATTTCATCCTCCAAACAAAGGGGAGCGAGAGCCCTTTAGCCCCCTCAACATGCCCCAATTGAACAATAAAACATGCGCTGTTGAAGGTGGGCATTTGCAATTCCCCATACTGGATCAGTCAAGTCGTAATTAGTCTTGGGCCACATACCCATTCCTATACTTATGCTTAGCACGCCAACGTATTTTCCGTGCTCAGTCGCCTCGCGCAGAACTACCCCAGGATAAAGCAAGTGTCTCTTGGGAATAGTGATATTCATGATCCAGAAATTCTTTGCGTCGACTTCTACCTTCACGTCTCCTGGTCCAGCAAAAGTAATGTCGCCACTCTTGAATGCCGTTCCCGAACATCCCATCGGTGTCGGACAATGTGTCAGTCCTTCAAAGACTGAACTACGGCTGCAGTCTGACTTTAAGCACGTGTCATTGAAGGCTTCATTGACATGGGCAGCAGTATTGTATGGGTTGAACTCCTTTCCAAAATTTTCCCTGTAGGCTTGAGTCATTGCGGCATATTCTTTCGGGTGCTTCTTTGCTGTGTTCCGGTTGACGCTCGCATTTGAAAGTCCTTCTGTCTCACCTGGGCATTGTCTGCCGGTCGGACCACCCTTTATATGCGAGCCGGTCTCTGAACACAGCCCACTCGGATCATTTCGATTAACTGGATCGTTGTACGTGTACGCGTACTGATTCATATCCGGCCCATACCCCACGGGATCGGTTTGCAGGAAGCGGCCCAAGGCCGATGAGTAATAGCGCGCGCGGTAATAGTAGAGGCCGGTCTCGGCATCGAGCCTGCGCCCCGTGAACTTGAACGGCACGCCCGTGCTCGCCGAGACATTGCCGAAGGAATCGTAAGTGTAAGTCCCTTCCGCCAAATTGCCCGAGCTGTCCGTCATCGCGATCACGCTGCCGCGCTTGTCGGTGTGGAAGTAGGTCTTGGCTCCCGCCGCCGTCACCATGGCGACGGGCTGATCGATGGCAGGGCCCGGAATGTAACGGAAGGCCAGCGTGGCGGCGGTGATGCCGGTGTATTCGGCGATCTCGTCGGCGCCGTCGGAGAGATACCAGTTGCGCGCGGTGCCGACCTGCTTCTTGACGCGCCTGCCCAACGGATCGTGGACGAAGGTCGCGTTGGTGCCGGTCTTCACCGCCGACAACATGCGGTTCTCGGCGTCGTAGGTGTAGGTCCAGGTGCCATCGCCCGTAAGATTGCCCCGCGTGTCGTAGGCAAGCGTTTGCGCGCTCTGCCCCGCCAGCGTGACGCTCGGATACTGAACAACAAGCCAAACCGCCTTGACACTCATGCTCGGATTAAAGAAGGGACAATAAGACGAGTGCAGCTAACGTGGCCGGAGGTCAGGAGCCTCCTTTGACAAGAACTGTCGGTAGTCGTCGCTTGCAACATACGACGCGAATGTTTCGCCCCGTAGGCTAGCCCGTCGTCTGACAATAACCGCCCAGCAAATGACATGAATCCCAAAAAGCAAGAGAAGCGGCAGTAGAAGCGCAGGCAGAATAGCAAAGATAACCGCACTTTTCTCAAATCCGACTTCGAAAAGAATGCCGAAGTATAGGAACACGCTCATAACCAAGCTAGATTTGACGATGCTCTGCCCATTCACTCTGAAGTAGGAAAGGATTAGTTGGGACATAGCGCTCCCACCTTGCCGTCTGCGTCAACAGGCGGGCCTATGACTGCTCTTAGCATCTCCACACGGGCCCTCTTTTCTTTCGTTTTGCTGCGTGAAGGCATTTTTTACACCTTCCATTAGTTTAGTTCCAGCATGTGTTACAGCTTCGCCGATCCTCTTAGCAGATCCGGCTAATACCGCTCTCGCTGACTTAGTGGCTGCAGTCTTTTTCGATGAAGCAACAGCCTTCAGTGCTTTTTCGATAATCGGACCACCCCCGCGAACTGCAGCCCCACCAACCCCCGCCTCAGTCGCCCCAGTGCCAGCATCAGTTACGATTGTGGTAGCAGCATCCGCTGGAGTATTACCGTATCGACTTAGATCGCCTTTTGATGCCGCAGTAATAAACTCCTGCCCAACATGCGCACCTGCTCCTGATGCTGCTATGACCCCAATACCTGCGCCTGATCCTATCAATCCTCCGATAAGAGCGCCTTCCCCTGCGTGCGCTAGGAACCCGCCAAAGGTTGGGTCGTCTTCAGTTATAAGATACCCGCCTCCTTCGATGACCGCGCCTACGAATGCGCCAGCAGCAATGTTGGCAACTTTTCCATCTGGATCGACCTTATCCGTCGGATCGTTGTCAGTGTAGACATACAGATTCATCCCCGCGCTGTAGCCGACGCCATCGGTCTGCATAAAGCGGCCCAAGGCCGATGAGTAATAGCGCGCGCGGTAGTAATAGAGGCCGGTCTCGGCATCGAGCCGGCGCCCGGTGAACTTGAACGGCACGCCGGTGGCGGACGAGACGTTGCCGTAGGCGTCGTAGGTGTACGGTCCTTCGGATTTCGCGCCCGTCGTGCCCGACATCGCCACCACCGAGCCCGTCTTGTCCTCGTGGAAGTAGGTGGTGCCCACCGGGTTCACCACCTGCACCATGGCGATTGGGTCATCGATGGCCGGCCCCGGCACATAACGGCGCTGCAGCGCGCCGTTGCCGTTATATTCCGCGATCTCGTTGCCGCCGTCGGAGAGGTAGAAAGTGTTGGCGCTGGCCGCGCCCCCGGTGGATTTCTTGGTGCGCCGGCCCAGCGGATCGTAGAAGAAGTCCGCGTTCACCGTCGGGTTGGAGCGGTCGGCCGTCAGCATGCGGTTCTCGGCGTCGTAGCTGTAGGTCCACACCCCGTCGCCGGTGAGGTTGCCGCGGGTGTCGTAGCTCAGCGTCTGGCCGTTCACGGATGGATACTGGTTGAGGCTGTTGGCGGCGGCATACGCATCGGTGCAACGGGGCGTTGTACAAGAGGGCCCGTAGGTATAGCGGTCCTGCACATCGGTGATCGCCTCGGACTGAAGCTGATGGGCGGCCGTGTAGGTGTCGTCGCCCCTATTCGCTCATCTAGTAGTGTCGGGCAAATTTGTTAGCATCAGTTTATTTTTACTGCATAGGTAGAATTCCGAACGAAACTTCTGTCCAAGCATTTCAGTAAGTTCCTGGTATGCCAGCACACCAGATTCTGAGGAATAGAGTACCGTCGTCCTTGTAACGGAATGACCTCGCCCGAGCGCGGGCTTTTCCACAGGCTTCGCGTGAACGAGGAGCCATTTCGAATCAGCTGGGCTCATCCAAGCCTGAAACTTGTAACCGGCCATTTTCCAAACGAAAGGGCCTTTTTTTCCAAAGTATCATTTGATGGAACCATTAGTGGGAGAGGAAAGGTAATTCCAACATATGGGCCGTGTCCAACAATTTCCATTAGTTCACTACTGTCACTTCCAGATATTCTTCGTTCGTCAAAGTCAAATGTTACGCGTGATGAGGGGTTATCATCACGCCCAACCTCGCAGAACGTAACAACGTTATTCGCTCGTGCGGCTGTCGTGAAAAGCGGGCCCCCGATTAGTAGCAACAGCAGCAGTCGAGTCGGAATATTCATCAAGTTTCTCCTTAACAGCCAGGATAATCACCAACTGGCTGACAGCCCCCGCCATCTAGTCCGTAGGCCTTAAGTCGGCGTCGAGCTTCCGCATCAATCGCCAAATGGCGCGCATCGACTGGGAAAACGGGGCCCATTTGGTCTGTCCGATGAAGCCATTCATGTATCATCGCGCGAGCCAGCTCGCTGGGATTAGTATTCATATCACCCCAATCCGTATTAAGCGACATCACATATCTGGTGTTCTGCCGACCAAATCTGGCGGGCAACGTTTCGCTATCCATGCGCCCAAGGACGTCACCACTCAGATCGCCACGCTCCAACCGGGTCTTGCTCCATCCTCCTGGGAGGTTTGCACCAACGAATTGAGAGGTCGCTCGAACAAAGTTTGGGTCCGCGAACCCACCACTACCGCTCCTTGGAATGAGGCTAGGGTCGCATCTGGGACAAGCGTTCCCCCAGATGTAAGCGCCGGATCCCGAAAGATCGGCACCGTTGTGACTGAGAATAAACGGCCTAAATGCCGATGCGAAAGCGCTCTTTTGCTGCGGTGTGAGGTCCTCATCTTTTGTATTTTTGTCGCCATTGGCATCGACGCCTACACACGATTGAATGCGACTGCCCGTTGCTGTTGCGCAGACTTGCGCCATGCCTGTCGGGTCACTCTTGTCCGTCGGATCATTTCCAACATAGGCATACAGATTCATCCCTGCGCCATACCCCACCGGATCGGTTTGCAGGAAGCGGCCCAACGCCGATGAGTACATGCGCGCGCGGTAATAGTAGAGGCCGGTCTCGGCATCGAGCCGGCGCCCGGTGAACTTGAACGGCACGCCGGTGGCGGACGAGACATTGCCGTAGGAATCGTAGAGATACGGCCCTTCGGATTTCGCCCCCGCGGTCCCCGACATCGCCACCACCGAGCCCGTCTTGTCCTCGTGGAAGTAGGTGGTGCCCACCGGGTTCACCACTTGCACCATGGCAATCGGATCGTCGATCGCAGGGCCCGGCACATAACGGCGCTGCAGTACACCATTGCCGTTGTATTCCGCGATCTCGTTGCCGCCATCGGAGAGGTAGAAAGTGTTGGCGCTGGCCGCGCCCCCGGTGGATTTCTTGGTGCGCCGGCCCAGCGGATCGTAGGCGAACGTGGCGTTGACGATTGGGTTCGTCCGGCTCGCGGTCAGCATGCGGTTCTCGGCGTCGTAGGTGTAGGTCACACACCCCGTCGCCGGTGAGATTGCCCTTGGGGTCGTACGAGATCGTTTGACCGTTCACGCTCGGATATTGGTTGAGAGTGTTGGCCCCCGCATAGGCATCGGTGCAAGGCGGCGCTGCACAAGAGGGCTGCCACTTCCAAGTCGCGACCGTGGCTGCATCGGACGCCACCTGATGAGAGTTGTAGTAGGTATAGGTGTAGGTGTTGTCGTTCGCCGTGCCGCCGATACTGTGCGCGAGCGTCAGCATGTCGCCCGCCGTGGTCCAGTTGTAGGTCATGGTGTCGGCCGCCGCCTGATAGGCCAGGCTGATGCGCTGCGACAGTGGATTGTAGCCGTAGGTCGCGATCGTCGTCGTGCCGTTTTCGGAGGCCGAGGTCATGCGGTTCAGCGTGTCGTAGGCGTAATTGACAAAATAGCCGTCGGGCCAGGTCAGCCGCGTGCAATTGCCATTGGCGTCGAGCCCGAAGGGGCGGCGCATCTACGCCGCGTGCTGCTCGCCTATGCCGCTTATTACAATTCGGACCGCACGCATCTTTCTCTTGGCAAGGATGCGCCACGCCCGCGCGCTGTGGAATCTGAAGGTGACATTATCGCGCTGCCAATTCTGGGTGGCTTGCATCACAGGTACGGCCGCAATCGATCAGGATGAGGTTTTTGGTAGGGACACGGATGAGGTTTTCGGAAGGGACAGCCAGCAATACTATTTTCGTTTGATAAAAAATACGCGAACAATAGCGAACACAAATAGTGCGAGTCCAAACACCACAAAGGGTGCAGGATCATCGATTGGTCCATATATCAGCTGCAGCCAATAATAAAGGCCCGCCGCGGCCGCGAAGGCGGCAACAAGCATTATTACCGAAAATACTAAGCCGTGCTTTCTTAACATTTCCTGCCCCGTAATCCGCAGTCACCTGGATCACCAGGCCTAGTGTTTTTACCCTGAGCAGCCTTTTCTGTCGCATTCCCCGCAGCCTGGCTCAGCGCTTGGGATGGAGAAATGGTGTACCGCGTGTTTGACGGGCTTCTTCCGGTCGATTCGGTTGTCTTCCTAATCCCTTCAATAACGTTACGCTCGCCAATACTCATTTTGCTCACTCTTGCGGCAGCGACTGCCCCTGATCCGGCATCAATGATTTCTCCAAGTCCTGATCCAAACACTCCACCAACTGCTCCCGCCAATCCAGCATTGTTGAGACTCTCTCGCGACGAAGTTTTGCCATTTAGTGCATCGGTTGCGCCCTTTGAATCGACTCCAATCACAGAACCAAGGGCAGAATTACCAGCCACCCTAGTTGCAACAGCGGCAATTGAGCTTCCAGCCACTTCCGCGCCGATAACGATTGCACCATACGTCGCAACACCGCCGGCTACAGCTGAAACACCGACTTCGGCATAATCGACATTATCTATGCCTTTAGTGTACGCCTGATACCCAAAATCAACCGTAGCGCCAATAGCGGCTCCAACAAGGATTGGGACGCAAGCCGGGCAATTTCCCGTTGGATCGGTGCGGTCTACCGGATCATTTCCGACATAGGCGTACATATTCATCCCGGCGCTGTAGCCGACGCCGTCGGTCTGCATGAAACGGCCGAGCGCCGATGAGTAATAGCGGGCGCGGTAGTAATAGAGGCCGGTTTCGGCATCGAGGCGGCGGCCCGTGTACTTGAACGGCGTGCCTGTGCTCGAAGAGACATTACCGTAAGGATCGTAGGTGTTGGGACCTTCACCCGTCGCCAAATTGCCCGAACTGTCCGTCATCGCGATCACCGACCCGCGCTTGTCGGTGTGGAAGTAGGTCCTGGCTCCTGCCGCCGTCACCATGGCGACGGGCTGGTCGATGGCGGGGCCCGGAATGTAACGGAAGGCCAGCGTGGCGGCGGTGATGCCGGTGTATTCGGCGATCTCGTCGGCGCCGTCGGAGAGATACCAGTTGCGCGTGGTGCTGATCTGCTTCTTCACCCGCCGGCCCAGCGGATCGTAGGCGAACGTGGCGTTGACGATTGGGTTCGTCCGGCTCGCGGTCAGCATGCGGTTCTCGGCGTCGTAGCTGTAGGTCCACACCCCGTCGCCGGTGAGATTGCCCTTGGTGTCGTACGAGATCGTTTGACCGTTCACGCTCGGATATTGGTTGAGCGTGTTGGCCGCCGCATAGGCATCGGTGCACGGGGGCGTGGCGCAAGAGGGTTGCCACTTCCAAGCCGCAACAGAAGCGGCATCCGACGCCACCTGATGGGAGTTGTAATAGGTATAGGTGTAGGTGTTGTCGTTGCCCGTGCCACCGAGATTGTGCGCGAGCGTCAGCATGTCGCCCGCAGTGGTCCAATTGTAGGTCATGGTGTCGGCCGCCGCCTGATAGGCGAGGCTGGTACGCTGTGACAGCGGGTTGTAGGCGTAGGTGGCGATGGTCGTCGTGCCGTTCTCGGAAGCCGAACTCATCCGGTTCAGCGTGTCGTAGGCGTAATTGACAAAATAGCCGTCGGGCCAGGTGAGGCGCGTGCGATTGGAGTTCGCATCGTACTGATAGCCGATGGTCTTGGCCGAGCCCGCCGGCAGCGTCGTCGCCACCTGCGTCACCCGCTTGGCGGTGTCGAAGCTGTAGGCCAGCACATTGCTGGCCGTATCCGACAGATTGGTGATGCGTCCCGCGCCGTCATACACCCAGGTCGCGGTCACCGCCGGGCTGGGCGACACCTTGGTCAGCGTGCGGTCGAGATTGTCGTAGGTGTAGGTGAGCGTCTGGTTCGAGCGGTTGCGCCGGGTGAGCACATCGCCGTCGGCGTCGTAAGTGAGCGCCTCGAATGTGGCGTCGGGGAAGGTGGTGGTGGCGAGCCGGTCGAAGCCATCGTAAGTGAAGCTGGTGGTATGGGTGGCCCCGAGCGCGTCCTTCACACTCGCCTGTTTGCCGTTGTCCGTATAGGTGTAGGTGGCATAGTCCTGCTGCAGCGCGGCTCCGAAAGCGCGCTGCTCGATCAGCGTCTGGCCCGCTGCGTCATAGACAAAGCGCGTCACCCGCCCCACCGGATCGGTGACACTGAGCAGCCGGTCCGCGTCGTCATAGGCATTGGTGACGACGCGGTTATCGCCGTCGGTGGCGGTGGCGACCTTGCTGGTCGGCGTGTAGGCCTTCTGGTCCGTGGTGGCCCAGGTGCTGACATTGCTGCCCGAGAACGTCATGCCGGCTTCGGTCTTGGTCACCCGCCCGACCACGTCATAGGTGGTGCGCGTGGCCGCGTTGAGCACGGCCGCGGCGCCCCCGTTGTGGTGCTTGTCCTGCGTCTTGCGCCGGTCAGCGTCGTAGACCGAGTCCGTCACGTTGGCGCGCGGGTCGGTGGTGGTCGCCACGTCGCCCTGCGCGTCATAGGTGAAGCTGGTGGCGATGTTGAGCCCGCCAGGATTGAGCGTCGTCGAGCTGAGATTGCCGTTGGCGGCATAGGCGTTCGAGGTGACGACGCCCGTGGGATCGGTGGCGGTGGCGATTTTGCCGATAGTGGAATAGGTGAAGCTGTAAACGGGCGCCGCCTGCCCGCCCGCACCGTCGGGATCGGGCCGCGTCGCGCTCGTCAGCATCGACTTGGCGCCGCCCGTGGCGCCATAGGCAAAGTTCGTGGTGAAGCCGCGCGCATTGGTTATGGTGGCGGGCTTGTTCCAGGTCTGGTTCCAGGTGGCGGAGATGACCAGATCGGCCAGGCCCGAGCCGGGCTTGGCTTTTCTGGTCAGCGAGGTCGTGTTGTTCTGGTTGTCGTAAGCGAAAAGTTCCTGGTCGCCTTCCGGATAGGTGTAGCCGGTCACGCGGTCGCGGCCGTCGAACGCCGCCGTGGTGACCTTGCCCAGCTCGTCGATGAAACGCGAGGGCTTGCCATACGTGTCGTAGGCCACAGCGTAAGCGTTCCCCAAAGGATCGTCGCGCTCGCCCCGCGTGCCGTCGGCGATGAAGAAGCCGTACGGATTGCGCCCGCCCACCTGGATGGCGACCGCGTCCTTCACCTCTTTCACGCGGTTTACGAAATCATAGGTGTATTCCACATTGGCTTGCGTCGCATTGTCGGCGGTGAAGACCTGGGCGAGCTTTTGCTGGCTGGTCGGGCGCGCCCCGGTTGCCGCGGTCGCGTAGGTGAACTTCGTGGCCGCACTGGCGGGATCGCTATGGGTGTCGCTGCCGTCGGCATTCGTCACCAGGCTCACACTGCGCAGATCGCTTCCGGTCAATCCGTTGTTGAAGCCGCTGATGGCGTCGCCGGTGCTGATAAAGCTGATTTTCCTCCCCAGCGAATTGTTGACCTCCACCAACCGTTCCCGAAAATCGCCGCCGGGATCGGTGGGATCGATCGGATTGCCGTAGACGACGTTGACCGTCATTCCTTGCGGGAAGGTCCAACTCGTCAGACGAAACCCCTCTGTCCGTCCGCAGTCCTGCACATCGTTGATGAAATAGTTGTTCAAGAAGTAATCGAAATTCTGCACATCGCCGTTGGCGTTGGTGACGTCGAACGACAGGCTGGAAATGTCCCAACCGCGGGCGAGCGCATAGGCCGAGGGAAACCCGCACGTGATCTGGGTGGGGGCGCGGCTTCCCGTTTGGGTCAGCGTGGCGTGGGGGCCAGACCCGGGCGCAATCCAGGTATCGTTGGCAAGCTTGACGAACTGGCGCGCGCTAGCGCCCAGCTCGACGCTCACCACGTTGCCTTGCATCTTGCGCACCCACCACGATTGGCTGAGCACGGCGGCTGTGTCGCGCTGCGCGGAGACGGCCGCCTTGTAGATATCCTGCTCGGCCAGGAAGGCGGCAATGGTCGTCGTTGCAGCTCGTACATCGCTTTGGCCCATGGCTTCCATGGCGCTGGAGGAAAGCGACAGGCCGTTTTGCCAATTGTTGGTCCACGGCGAATCCGGGCGCGTGGGAACCCGCTTCGATCCTGGCCCGCCCTTTCGCAAGCCCGGATGCCAGGTCATGTTGGCGGAGAGCGCATAGGGGAACCCGCCATTGCCAACTGTGACGCCTGCGGGGCTCGTGAACGACAGAGAACCCTTCGAAAGATCTATGCCAAGTAAGTTCGAGCGATCGACAAACTGGGACTTGAGAATGTCCGCGGCCGTCGCCGGATCGTAGAGCGTGTTGCGCTGGGGCGTGGCGCCGCCGCCGCTGCCTTTCGTCAGACTTATCCCGGTCGCGTAGCCATAGGTGGTCAGGATGTGAGCGATTTCGACGGGTTCGCTGCCTGAGTAGCGCGTCGCCACGAGAGCGCCGCCCCGTTGCCTGCCCGGAAAGGCGGTATAGTTCTGGTTGGGTGGGTTGGTGTACGTGTAGGTGCCACCCCGCTGTCCCGGGCCCAAAAAGCTTTCCTGCGACGCCGTGACGGTAAATCCCGCCTGCGCATAATCCTGAATCGCCGTGTAGAGCGCCGTGCGCCAACTTGAGACTTGGGTTCCGCTCAGGGTCGGTTCGGGGCCAATCGACAGGCCGCTTTCGCTGCTCGACAGCATATTCTCGGCCAACACAACCGCGCTGGCAGCGGACGAATTCGCCGACGTGAACACCATGAAGTTCCGCGCGCCCGCTGCTGCCGCGTCCTCCGCTGACGGCGGAGCGTTGCCCCAGTCGAAGCGCGTCGCCGTCGAGGCGATATCGGGCAAATCCGCGATCTGCTGCCAGGCGCTGCCTTCGAGCGCGGCCATGGACGCGGCAATGGCGTGCACGCCCGCGCGCCGCGCGGCCGCATCGGCCGTCTTGCTGGTGAGGCTTAGTCCCGCATCGATGTCGATGCGGTCGAAGTTATCGTTCAGCGAAACCGTCTGCAGGCACGTCGGACAGCTCGCACTGATGCTGACCTCGGTATCGCCGTAGACAACGCCTACGACATGATGGATTTGCGCCACCGCCCCGGCGATTGCCGCGTGCATCTCGGTCGCGCGCGTGCTTTGCGCCATCCAGGCGGCTCCCGCCTTGGCACGCGTGGCATCGCCCCGCGGGCCAAAAGGCAGGCCTCCGAAGCACTCCGCACTGCATGAAGACGAAGGTCCGAAAGTCGTGCGCATGGGGCTGTCGTTGCCCTGCTCATCGGCCCATTTGTTGAAAAGATTCTGGCTGGTGGGTCCCCAGCCCTGCACGATGGTCGAATGCACCATCAACTTGACCGGCTTGTCGATCAGCGCATCCATGTAATCGCCGGTGGTCGAGCTCGAGCCGTTGGCTGCAGCGGCATAGGGATGATCGACGGTCATAACCAAATGTGCGGGGAGCCCGCGCGCGGTGAAGGTGCAGCCCGAGGGCGGAGCATTGACGTAAGTGTCGAGGGTGGCGCCGTCGAGCTGGAGAGAGACCGTATTGACATTGAAGTTGGAAACCGCGCTCAAGTCGGTGCCGATGGCGAGCAGCCGGCCGTAGATCTCGTCGGTGTAGAACGTGCGGTCCCACATCTGCTGGTCGATGATGTCACTGCAGGTGTTGTAGTGCGTGGACATCCCCTTGACCCGAAACGTGGTGCGGTATTGGTCGGGGATGTTGCCGCTCCAGCTGTGCTGGACAGCCGAACTGTAGGGCAGTGAAGTCTGGCGCAGGCCCCCCGTTGGCGATGTGTAAGAGACGATCACACCGCCACTGATAATGTCTTCCAGCTGGGCGCCCTGCAGGCTGTTGTTTTGGATGTAGTTGTGCAGGTTGGTGGCGTAGGTCTGCAGCTTGTTGCTGAGCGAGGTGGCGTTGAGATTGTTGACATAGGAGACGCCGGACGTTGTTCCGCTGCCCATGCCCGAAGTGGCCTGGGTGAGGGCTTCGCCTGAGGTCATGCCCGTCGCGCTCACGAGATTGATGCCGGCCTTCCAGCTGTGCGGCTTGTAGCTCGGGTCGAAGACGCAACTGGCGCTACAGCTGCTGCCGGGGATGTTCACCTGCACCCAGGCATGGCCGAGCGTTACGCTCGTAACGTTCCCCGTGTAGGAACAAGTTGCCGAGGTCGAACCGTTCACGCTCGCGGGAATGCCGCCGCTTGAAAGCATCTGACAGCCGGCTTTGGCGTTCTGAATCCCCGTCCAATCGTAGAACTGGGTGCCGTTAAGAGTGATGGTGCCGGCCTTGTAGCTCGCCGTGAACCCCGCTTCGCGCAGGATCTCGACCATCAGCATGGCCTGATCGAAGGACGTGCCCGCTTTATCGATCGATGCCCCGAGCGCGCCTTTGTGCAGGCCATAGAGCCAGACCGTATCGATATTGTTGCGGACGTACTCGTAGATGAGATCGGGATTATCCTTGAGCGCGCGTGCGAGCTCGACGATCTCGGCGTGCCTGCCGGCCGCCCCAAGCCCGTTGGTGGAGGTGGTGCCGTTGCCGTAATAGCTGTCGGCGGCCGTGGGAGAGATCAAAGCAGCCGTGCCGATCATCGTTGACGGCAGATAGGCCCAGGCGGGACCCATTACGGATAGCAAGATGCCGACGAAACCAGCGGCAGCGATTGTCCTAGCGCTGAGCCACGAATTGCCCGGTCGACGCATTATGTCCCCCAAATTCTGCCTCATGCAGGCGAGTTTCTTGCAGATCGAGATTCGTCTTGGGCAGTCGGCGATTGAGGCGGTGCCTGCGCGTACGCGCCCCCTGCGCCACCACCGGCGCAATGATGAGAATGCTGCCGATAGCGGCAGCTCCCGCGGTATGCGCGACACGTTGCTCCCCGAACGCGTATCGCCGAAAGCGCCAAATGCGCTTTGCCCAGCTCGAAAATCAAATCGCATGCACGCTATGGGTTGAAAGAACGCGGGGTCAATAAATGGGCGGCAAGAATGCTGTGAAGTATTTCGCCGCGTTTTTTGCCATAACATCACGGCAAACGAATTAAGCTGTTGCCGCTTCTGTCCCAATTCGTCTGTCAATAATTTGAGAGGCAGATAAAAACATCCACAGCGCATTGGCATGACCGGCTTGGTGGCCGCAACGACAACGACTTAAGCTTCGCCCGAGAAAACGCGTCCTGAATTTCCAGGACGGGGGGCATACTCTGATGGTTTTTGCTGTGAGACTCACGGCGGCGCTCGCCTTGGCGCTGCTTGCGGCGGACGCCGTTCTTGGCGCAACAACCTACAGCTATGACGCCTTGGGCCGGCTCAGTACGGTCAGCTACGATAACGGCAAGCAAGTCATCTATAGCTATGACGCGGCCGGCAATCGCACCCAGGTGGTGTCGCAAGGAGCCGTCAATCAACCACCCACGGCCAACAACGACGCAATCTCAACCAGCGTCAACACACCGGTCACCTTCGATCCCCGCACCAACGACACCGACCCCGAGGGCGATACCCTCACCATCACCGCCAAAACCAATGGCACGAATGGCACGGTCGCCATCAATAGCGGCGTTTCGCTCACCTACACGCCGGCGGCCAATTTCAGCGGTTCGGACAGCTTCACCTACACGATCTCCGACGGAAACGGCCACACCGCTACAGCCACCGTCTCCGTGACGGTCAACTCCGGGCCCAACCAGCCCCCGACCGCCGCTAATGACAGCATCTCCACACCGGTCAATACCGCCAAAACCTTCGATCCGCGGACCAACGATAGCGATCCGGACGGCGATCCCCTGACGATTACCGCCAAAACAAACGGCACCAGTGGAACGGTTACGATCAATTCGGGCACGTCGCTGACCTACACGCCCAACACCAATTTCACCGGGTCCGATAGCTTCACCTATACGATTTCGGACGGCCAGGGGCATACGGCAACGGCGACGGTCTCGGTCACGGTCACCGCAGCCAACCAAGCCCCCGCCGCCGTCAACGACAGCATCACGACCACCAAGAATACCGCCAAAACCTTTGACCCGCGGACGAACGACAGCGATCCCGATGGAGACCCGCTGACGATAACCGCGAAGACCAATGGGGCTCACGGCACCGTTGTGATCAACAGCGGGACCTCGCTCACTTACACGCCGACCACCAACTACACCGGGCCCGACAGTTTCACCTACACGATCTCCGACGGCCAAGGTCATACGGCAACCGCTACCGTTTCAGTTACCGTCAACAGCAGCAATCAACCCCCTGTCGCCGTCGATGACACGGTGAACATCACCAAATTCACCAATGGTACGTGCATCATACCCACGAAAACCTTCGATCCGCGCAGCAATGACAGCGACCCCGACAGTGATCCGCTAACGATCACTGCCAAAACTAATGGCGCCTCTGGCACAGTCACGATCAATAGTGGGGTCTCAATGACCTACACCTATAGCCAGTGCGTGCTCACGCGGACCGACACGGACAGTTTCACATACACGATCTCGGATGGTCAGGGGCATACCGACACCGCGACTGTGACGGTGAACATCGATGTCGAGAACAGCAGCCTGCTTACGAGCCCACCACCAGATGAGGGCGGTTAAGTGCCGGCTCACGAGAGCCTGAGCGATGGCGCGGCGGAAGCAGGCTTTGCCTTAATTGCCGTCGCCATTACGCTCACGGCGCTCTCGCTCATGATGGCAGTGGTCGTAGCGGCGGCACGTGAATCAGTGTCGGCAGCGGACGCCGCTGTGACGACACTAAGAATGTCTGCCGCCCTGGAAGCTGAATTTGCCACGATTACACGAGATCTGACGGCAACGGGTTCCGTGCCGTCCATTCTTTCGCAGCCGCAAACGATGATCCTCAATCAGGCCTCTGTCACCGCCTCCATCAGACCCGAAACCGCAAAGGTCGATCTCAACGTTGCGGTGCCAGACCTGCTCTTGGCGCTTTTGGCGGCGCGTGGCGTGCCGCAGGCAGCAGCCAAGCGTTATGTCGCCGAAATCTTGGATTGGCGCGACACCGACAGCGAGGCCGGTTCTGGGGGCGCAGAGGCGGCCGAATATCTCTCAGCGGGAAAGAGCTACACGCCCACGAACCAAGGCTTCTCCACGGTTTCGGAGCTTTCGCTTCTCCTGCATGGCTCCAGGGATCTGGCCACCTGCCTGGACCCCGATGTCACCGTATATTCCGCCCAAGCCAGCCTCGATCTCGGTTCGGCGTCGGCGAAAGTACGACAAGCCGCGGAGCTTATGGGGCTCGCGCCTTCTCCACGTTCCGTCGTAGCCCAGTCTTCCATCGCCACGGGGCACGCGATCGAAAGTGGTGCGGTCTTCGAAATCAGCCTAACCGCCAAGGACGACGCCACGGGCCGGTCGAGCTCACGCCAAATCATCGTACGCGTGACCGGAAACTCTGCCAAACCGATCATGCTTCTCGCCCACGGGACAGTCCCACGTGAAGAAGATGCGGAAGCCGCTTGCGCCCGCCTCGGCGGACTGAGCGTGGCCACCCGATGACGGCGTCGCCAATCAAAACGCAGCGTCCGCTGCGGTCAGAACCAGGCTCTCCAAAACCCAGCTCCTCCTTCGAGGATACCCTGCTTGAAGCGTTGAAGCGCCGCTCGAGCATTAGCGAAGAGAGCGCGGAACGCGCCAGGCGCGCACATGCGCGCGCGGGCGGCAGTCTCGTCGATATCTTGCTGCGTCTCGGCCTGTGCGAGGAGAAAATCCTTGCCGAGGCGGTAGGAGGGCTCTACGGCTGCCGTCTTGCCACGTTGGAAGATCTTCCGGAAACCCCGCCCCGTCTCAACGAGCTGAGTGTGGCCTTCCTGCGCGAGGCCCGCGTGCTTCCGCTTGCGGAGAGCGAGAACCAGGTGAGGGTAGCGGCCGCCGATCCAGCAAACGCCTTCACCCGTCACGCGCTGATGCTCGCCTTTCACAAGCGCGTCGAGTTTTTGGCGGCCACCGCGAGCTTCGTCGAGGACGGCATCGCCCGGCTCTATGCCACGGCGGAAGCAGCCTCGCTTGACGGCGCCGCCAGCACGGACATTACCGACATGGACGTGGCGCGGCTGCGGGAAAGCGCGAGCGAGGCGCCCATTGTCCGTTTCGTCGAGCGCCTGATTGCACGCGCGGTCGATGGGGGAGCCTCCGACATCCATATCGAGCCCCTGGAACGCACCTTGCGCGTTCGCCTGCGGGTCGACGGCATGCTAAGCGATGAGGAGCCCGCGCCCCTCTCATCCGCTCCTGCCATCGTCTCGCGCATCAAAATTCTTGCCCGTCTCGACATTGCCGAGCGACGCCTGCCGCAAGACGGCTCGATCAAAATGAACGTGCGCGGCCGGGAGATTGATCTGCGTGTAGCAAGTACGCCCTGCGTCCACGGGGAGTCCCTGGTCATCCGTATTCTCGACAGCCAGGCGGTGGCGCTCGACCTTGAAGAGCTGGGCTTTCAAGCTGGGCTGCTGGCGGAGCTCAAAAAGATACTCGAGCGGCCCAACGGCATCTTCTTGGTGACGGGACCGACCGGTTCGGGCAAGTCCACCACGCTCTATGCCGCACTCAAGCGGCTGAACGAGCCCAAGCGCAAGATCATCACGGTCGAGGACCCGGTGGAATACAAGATCGACGGCCTCAACCAGATCCAGGTGAAGCCCGAGATCGGGCTCGATTTTGCCCGCTGCCTGAGATCCATCCTGCGCCACGATCCCGACGTCATCATGGTCGGCGAAATCCGCGACGTGGAAACCGCCCGCATCGCCACCCAGGCGGCCCTCACCGGCCATCTCGTGCTCTCGACGCTGCACACCAATGATGCCGCGTCCGCCGTCACCCGCTTGCTCGAAATGGGCATCGACGACTATCTGGTGGCCTCGACGGTCGCGGGCGTCATGGCCCAACGCCTGGTCCGCCGCCTCTGCCCGGATTGTCGTGAGCGGCCTCCTGATAAGGGGGAGCCCGCGTCGCGGCGAAGCGGTCCCACGACAGCAGCAGGAAAGTTTCGCGCGAAAGGTTGTGCAAAATGCCGAGGCACCGGCTATCGCGGGCGCACGGCAATTGCTGAACTGCTGGTGATGAACGAGCCGCTCCGCCGTACCGTGCTGGACCGCTCGGAGGCTTCGCAGCTGCAGGCACTGGCGCGCCGGCTGGGCATGACATCGCTTCATGAGGATGGCATGAAAGCCGTCGCGGTGGGCACGACGACGGTGGAAGAAGTGTTGCGCGTGGCCCAGGACCTGGCGGAGTGAACAATGTCGCCGTTCCTCGACAAAAAAGCTCTCCCGCGAGCCGCTCGCAACAGCGAAAGCGGCTATACGCTTCTCGAGATGCTCGTCGTCATCGGCATTCTCGGCATGATTGTCGCCTTCGCCACGCCGCAAGTGCTGGGTTACCTGGAGCGCTCCAAGACCAAAGCCGCACAGATACAAATCAGCAGCATCGCGGCCGCCCTCGATCTCTTCCGTCTCGATGTCGGCACCTATCCGAATGTCGAGCAGGGCCTCCCTGCTCTGCTCACCCATCCCAAGGACCTTACGAACTGGCACGGTCCCTATCTGACGCGCAACGATGGCATCATCGATCCATGGGGGAGGCCTTATCGCTATGCGCCTCCTTCTCCTGAGCAGACGTTTCTGGTGGAATCGCTTGGCGCGGATGGCCGGCCCGGCGGGGTCGACGACGACGCCGACGTCACCAACCGGCACTGATCCGCGCTGGATACTGCGGGTGCGCGAATCGCATCCGAGAAACCCGCCTGCACGCTAGAAAAACTTCGGATGGATCCGCGCGCCTGATCGGCCAGGCGCGCAAAGGGAGCGCGGGCGATTGGGCGCGAACCCACGTTCCAAAGACTCCACATTGATTGCCCGAGATCGTCTCGATCTCGGCTGCGCGCACTGATCCGTCGAAGGCCGCTAGCTGACCAATGAGGACAGGTCGGGGAAGCTCGCGGCAGGCGGAAGGCTGGGATCGACGTATCGTCTCACGGCGAGATCAGACAAATAGTAAGCGTGCCTGACGAGAAGCCTACACTCGTCTCGCGTTAGCCCCTTGAGCCTCGTAGCGATGGCGGCGCTGCGGCTCCGCTCCGCGGGAGACAAGAAGAGCGGTGAGGAGGTTGAGAATTCGACCGGATCCGTTTCGATCGCCCAATAAGCGACTGTGCGAAAACCGCCCTTAGCCAGCGCCATGAGATAACGTTCCCGCGCATTGTCCACTTGATTGAGCATGATGTTGACCACGCGATAGAGTTGAAGCGGCCACAAATGCGTTGGCGCTTCCTGCGCTTCGACATCGCGCCCGGCATTGGAGACCAAGATTGTTCGATACCGTTTCCATACGCTTTCAAGACCGAGATTGTCGTAGACGCTGCTATCGGTCAGAACGGCCAATGTCGTATAAGGCGCACGGGCAAGCGCAGCACCCGGCTCGGGGACCAAGGTCTGCCCAGCGAAGCGGAGGTCAAGGGGCGAAAGCACGGGAGGAAATGCGGCGGACGCCGCCACCAGCTCCGCCAGGCGGAACGTTGGCTTGAAAATCCGCCCCACCCGGTAATCACCGGCATAATCCTGGGAGATGCGGAAAAGACCCGTCGTCATGAGGTTGGTCGCGTTGAAATTGAAGCGGGGTGCTGCCGGCAGGTCCCTCAGTGTCGCTCCCGAGAAGAGCGCCCGATCGTAAGCACGCGCGGCACTTGCCGCGGCCGAGCCTCCAGGCAGGAGGCCTGCGGCGACGGCGGCGACGTCGACGTCGGTCCTGGCGAAAGCGAGAATGGGGCGCGCCACGGCCTCGACGAAATCGCGGGCGACACCGAGAGCGTCGAAGGCCAGCCGCGGCCAGGCCTTCGCCAGGACGCCGTTCGTGATCGACCCGCCAGAGACGCTTGAAAACCGCTTGATCTTGCTCAACAGGCCGAGTTCGTTGAGGCGCCAGAGAGCGCCCAAATGAAACACCATGGCGCGAAAGCCCCCGCCCGACATGCAAAATCCCATGCCATCCTCAAGCCCCTTGGCTTCCAGAGGATCAACACGATCATCGGCGGCTGCGTCGCTCACATTAAGCGCCAATCGAAAACTTCAACCTGGTGCCTCTTGGAACACCTCTCGAGCGGGGCGCGTTCTTCACCCACCTACCCCCAGGGCCTATCCGCAGGCTCGAATGCCCTCCCCGAAGCTAGCGAGCTTGATTGGCTCCGTATGTGACGGGTGTGAAACGGGGCGTTCCGCTACCGCAACAATGGCTGGGCAGAGAACGCCTCAGCTTCGGTCGGGAGGATGGAAACTTGGCGTTATCACGCGATGCCGGGGCAAAGGAAGACCAACCAAGCTTCACCCGCCGATCGAAAACGATTTGCTCCTGCCAAGGTTGGTAATAGCCTGTCTCGTAATCGCCGAAGAATAGTTGATTGGAAGTTTCCAACGACCCGCGGCGAAAGCAGACGCGATCAGAACCTCACTCAGAAATGCTTCGTAACCGGGTCCACACCAAGGTCTTGTTGTAATCAGGGTTGGATTGCGATGATGCGCTCAGTGAGCTCCTCGCAAGTGCGTTCAATCTCGGCCCCAAAAGCGTTCTCGCCAAATTGGCGCCGCAAGCTCGCCTATGCATTTCGGATGCGGTAGATTTCGGTTGCGGGGAATTCGCACATGAACGGGCTTGCTCTTGCTGCGCTGGCGATCGTCTTGACGGCTGCACCGGCCTATGCGTTTACGGGCGCGAACTGCACGCTGACGCCCACACCCGCGCGCCCGGCGCGGGCGCTCATCAGCGAGCTAAAAGACTGGGCGAGCATTCCGGGCGGCGGCGGCGACAAATTCGAAGGTCGCGCCTGCATTTATTACGGCATGGGTCTCTTGCGCGCCTTCACGGGCGACGACAGGAGCGCCATCGACGTGTACAGCCGCGCCATCGCCATCATGCGCAACTTTGCGGACGCGTACGAGGCGCGTGGCGATGCTTATGCCGAGCTTGGCATGAAGGATGAGGCCGAGGCCGACTACGCGAAGGCGGCGGAATCCTCGATCGATGGCCCCGTCGAGTTGCACATACGCTGCTGGGCCCGAGCCATTCGCGGTGTTCCGCTCGACCGTGCGCTCGAGGATTGCAACGAGGCGCTGGAACGCTCGCGCACGGAACAGATCCACTGGGCGCACACTTGGGATCCCTACGACACGCGTTGCCTCGTGCACCTGCGCATGAGCAATTCTGCCGCAGCTATTGCGGATTGCAGCGAAGCGCTCAAGCACAACCAGCGCCTGGCGTCGTCGCTCTATTTGCGCGGGCTGGCCAAAATTCAGTCAGGCGACCGGGTCGGTGGCAACGCCGACATCGCCACGGCGAGGGAGGCCGATTACCGCATCGCCGAAAAATACGAGGTCTTCGGCGTGAAGCTGCTGCGGAAAAATTAATCAAGGGCTGTAGGGGAAAGCGATGCGGACGTTCTGGTTCTATTTGGTTTTGTGCGCTCCGTTTTTCGCAACCACGACAATCGTGCACGCGCGCATAGATTACCGCCATTGTGTCACCACCCTAGCATTGACAGCGCCACCGCAGGTTCTGATCGATAGCTGTACATCCTACCTTAAATCGAATCCGGATGCGTATATGCGCGCAACGGCGTTGAGCAATCGTGGCGCGGCCCATGTCCGGCTGGGACAACACGATCTCGCGCTGGCGGATTTCGATGCGGCGTTGCAAGTCGATTACGATAACGTGCAGGCCTACCAAAATCGCGGAGGCGCATATCTGAGCCTCGACCAATACGAGAACGCAATCAAGGATTTCGACCAGGCGATCAAGCTGAATTCACGATGGGCTCTCGCCTATAAGTGCCGATGCGACGCGCGTGCCCAATGGGGACACGAGCTCGATAAAGCGCTTGAGGACTGCGATAAATACATGCGCCTCAACCCTGGCGTCGCTGCTTATGCTACGCGCGGCTTTCTCTATCTGCGCTTAGGCCGCGATAGCGATGCGATCGCCGATTTCGACACCGCTCTTGAAAAGAATCCAAAGCTTTCTTGGTCGCTGTACGGGCGCGGCATCGCCAAATTGCGTCGCGGAAACGCAGCGGAAGGTAACGCGGACATTACGGCTGCGAACGCGATCAACGCGAAAATTGCGAAGACATTCGCTGACATGGGACTAATACCTTAGTCCCGGCCCTCTAACGACGGAATCATGGCCTCCCTTGTTCTCGGTGCAGGCCCGCCCAGCCAATGACATCCCATTCGATCGAGGGTCTCCCGCAAGCATCGCGTGCAGACCGTCTCAAGACGGTGCCGGCGCCGCTGCCGCCGCTTCGAAGCTCTTGGCTCGAGCCAGTTCGTAGCCAAGCGTCGCTGCGGCACGCCAATAGCAGAGCGCCGAGAGGAGCGCGGGGATAACCCCGATCAGCAGAGCGTAACGAAGCGATGCCTCGCCCAGTTGCGGGCGAAGCAGATCGCTGGCCAATCCGATCGCGAGAGGCCCCAGCCCAAGACCGATCAAATTGGCGAAGAACAATTGAAGCGAGGCCGCAAATGCACGCAGACGCAGAGGCGCGAGACCCTGAAGCATGGCGGCACAAGGACCAATATAAACGCTCGCGAGCGAAGCGGGGACGATCGCGCCTAAAAGGGCGATCGCTGTCTCACTGGCGAAGAAAAACACCGGCCAGAACGGAAGACTGAACAGGACGGCCAACGCCGGCACATACATGTTCCAGCGGATGTCACGTTTCGCCAAACGGTCGGCCATGACGCCAGCCAAGAACGTGGCCAGCCCACCGCCGATCCCCAGAACCACCGCCAAGAAACTCCCTATGTCCGTGAGAGCCAAATTATGCGAGCGCACGAGAAAGCTCGGCACGAAGGCGAGAATCCCGTAACCGGCAAAGGCACTCATCACAGTACCCGAGACAATCAAGCGGTAGGCGCGCTGCGACCACAAAAACTTGGCGCCTTGCAAAGACGTGGGCATCGCCGATGCGTCGGCGCGCGCCTCCGAGGCGCCGCGCTTTGGCTCGGCCAGGCCGATAAGGATGAGCGGCGCGAGTGCGAGGCCGGGTGCGCCAGCGACGAGAAAAGCCGCGCGCCAGCCGTGAGTTTCCGCAATCATGCCGCCAAAAAAGAAGGCGAGCATCAGTCCAAGATTGAGCCCCGTGGCATAGATGGCCTGGGCACGGGCACGCGCCTCCGGGGGATAGAGATCGGAGATCATGGCTTGTGCGGCGGGGCCTGTGCCGGCTTCGCCAACACCAGCGGCGACGCGCGCCAGCAAAAGCTGGACGAAACTTCTGGCCGCGGCACAGGCGAGTGTCGCCAAACTAAAAAGTGCGAGCGCGGCCGCGATGATATTGCGGCGATTGAAGCGATCAGCCAAGCGGGCAAGCGGCACGCCGAGCGTGGCGTAAAAAAGAGCGAAGGTGGGACCGGCCAGCAGGCCAAGCTCGGTATCGGAGAGGGCGAACTCCTGCTTAATCGGGGGAAGCAGGATGGCGAGAATCTGGCGGTCGAGATAGGCCACCACATAGACGAGTGCCAGCACTACGAGCGTGTAGCCCGGTCGCAGACGCGTGCGCGCTCGCCCTGTTCCATCCCGCAGGAGGGAGCTCCGCCCCGCCATGGCCTCCGCCCTATTCCGCCGCCCTCTCGCCGAAGCCCGTCAAGATATTGGGCAAGGGTGCACCGTGATAGGCCTTGTCGAATTCCTTGGGATGCACGAATTCATCGCGGAACCAGGGAAAGCTCTGCGGCGAGAACGACTGCACGATCCAGCCGATCAGCCGGCGTACGCGCTCGATGCGCTTCACGTCCGGGTGATAGGTGAGCCAGATATCCACCGTCTCGCGAACGCCAAGATCGAGCGCCACGAGGGGGGCGCCGATCACGTTCGCATAAGTGGGAAGAATGCCGATGCCCCCGCCGCCCGCGATCGACCAGTAATGAGCACTGCTGACATTGGTGCGGATGGCAACCAGCCCCGCCGGTGGAATGCCCGGGAAGAGACGGTCATAGAGCCGGTACCATTGGGCATTGTCGTCCGCCTGAATGAGAATGCGGTGCTGGGTCAGCTCCGTGAGATCGCGCGGGGTGCCGAACGTCTCGAGATAGGAGGGCGCGGCAAAGAACATGAAGTGGAGGCGGCCAAGCTTGACCACGCGCAAGTCCTGCACTTGCGGCCGCGTCAGCTGCACCGCCGCATCGGCTTCGAGGCGCAGCACATCGGCCGACTTCATGGCGCAGTTGAGATCGATCATCAGCTTGGGATTGGCCCGCTGAAACTCGATCAGACGGGGCGCCACCCAATAGGTGCCGAGCCCCTCGGTGACCGCAAGCCGCACCTCGCCCGCCACATCGGGGCCGCTGCGATCGCGCGCTCGTAAGAGATCGAAAGAGGCCGCCTCCATGCGCATGGCGGCAGCAAGCATGGTCTCGCCTTCGAGCGTGAGGCGGGCGCCATCGACATGGCGGGTAAAAAGCGTGACGCCGAGCGCTCCCTCGAGGTCCGCCACCCGCCGGCGCACGGCATTGACCGAGAGGCCGAGCGCTTGGGCGGCCGCGCGCAGGCTCCCTTTGCGCACCACCGCCAAGAACAGCCGCGCCGCATCCCAATCGGGCAGGCCCCGCGGCACCACTTTGATCGCGTGTTCCCCCTGTGGAACACGGCTTGCGTCCAAGTCCTGCATACGAATTCCCTCGCCTTAAGTACCATTAACATAGATCAGCGGGGGGAGTGGTAACAATGACGCAACACCCATTGGAGCTGTTCAGGGGCCAGAAAGGTACGGGGGTAAGGCCCGAGCCCAGGCGGAGCCTGGATGGGCTCGACGCCGCCAAGCTCGCCAAGCATCTCCTTATATATAGGCCTGAGGCAGACGAGATCGCCCGCCTCCTCGACTTGGCGCGAGCGTCCATCCCCCATCTCGCCGAAGCCCAAATCGTGCAAAAGGTCGCCCGTTTCCATCCCGACTGCTTCTGGGGTATCGCCCATAAGGGGAGGGACGAGGCCTCCAAGGCCAGCGGCTTTGCCGCCATGCTGCCCCTCAACGACCAGGGGCTTGGCCTTCTCGCCTGCAAAGAATTCGACGGCAGCAATCCCGATCTCAGTCTGCTCGCGCGCCCCCACGAGAAACCGGCAGGGATTTATTTTTGGGCGCTTTACGCCCCGGGACCACTCTCGGGCGGGCTCGCCCTCTTCATGGAGTTGCTCTCGACCTCTCTCTATGGGGACGTCGACATCTTTTCCTGTCCCAACACGGACGCAGGTCACCGCTTCAATCTCGCCTGCGGGCTCAAGAAAGGCGCCACCATCGATGGCGTGCTCGCCCCACACCTCTATGTCCATGTGCGGCCCCGACGGCTTTCCAACACGCCGCCGCTTTATGACAGTCATCACCAGGATCATCGCAAGGGCGAGCTGAGCGTGACGCTCGCTCGCACCTTCGAGGATCTGCTGCGGGTGGCTAGCGTGCGCGCGGCCGTCTATATCGGCGAACAGCGCTGCCCTTACGAAGAAGAGTTTGACGGCAACGATCTCTCGGCCACCCATCTCTTGGGTTATGTCGGCGACGAGCCCGCCGGTTGCATGCGGGTGCGCTATTTCGCCGATTTTGCCAAGATCGAGCGCCTGGCGGTGAGGACAGAGTTTCGCCACACCAGGCTCTCCTTCCAACTGGTGCGCGCCGGCATCGAGCTCTGCCGCATGAAGGGCTATCACCGCCTCTATGGCCACGCGCAGAAACGATTGGTGAATTTCTGGGGGCGCTTCGGCTTCGTCCCCCTTAAGGACCGTCCGGAATTCGTCTTTTCGGACTTCGATTATGTCGAGATCGTGGCCGAGCTCAAACCCAACCCAGACGCGATCGCTATCGGTAAGGATCCTTATCTCATCATCAGGCCCGAAGGGCGCTGGCACGTGCCGGGCATTCTCGAGTGCTCCAGCGTGCGCGCCGTGACCAGGCCATCGGTCAATTGATGGTAATCCATGACCGCGCCCCTCCGCTCTCTCGCCCACGGACGCCTTGCTCCCTTAGCCACCCTGGTGCTGGTCGATCTCTGCGAGAGCACACTGGCGCCTTTAGGTTCCGGTGTGGAAATCACCCGCGTGCTCGCCAATTGCCAGGAGGCACTGGCGCACGCGCGTGCGCTGGGCTCGCCCATCGCTTTTGTCCGCCCCGCCAAAGCCGACGCCAGGCGCGGCGAAGGCGCCTGGATCGCGGGCTTTCGTCCCAGACGGAGCGAGATGGTGTTTTTTCGCCGCTCGCATTCCTGTTATTCCAGCCCGGCCTTCGCCGACATGATGGCTCATGCCGGCAGCCACATGGTACTCGCCGGCCTCTCCACCGAGACGGTGTTCCTAGCCACCGCCGTCGAGGCCCATCACCAGCAGCACGGATTGACTTATCTGCTCGATGCCTCGCTCGGCCAGAGACTGAAGGGCGAGCGGAGCAACGCCGCCAAGGATGTGGTGAGCCATTTCATGGGCATCTATGGCGAGGTTACGCGCACCCAGGCCTGGATCGAGGCTACGGCTCTTGCGGATGGCGAACGATGAGGGAGCGTCATGGGCCGTGGCTGTTCGGTGAGATGGCCCGCGCATGCTTGGTCGAGCCAAGGCGCGCCATTCCAAGGCACGAAGGGCCAACCCGCGGGGCCAATCGTCCCGAAAACCTTTGACCTGCGGTGCGGAGCGAGTCGATGAACGTTTCTCCCCGAGTGCACGGAGGCTCGCCTGTGCTGGGGGCCGACGACCACGAGACCTATCGGCGTCAGCATCTGGCCCAGATGGAGGAGTTTGCGCTCCGCCTCCCCCATTACGCCGCGCGGGTTTACTGGCCGCGTGAGCAGATCAGAGCCGAGCGTGAACGGGCCCTGCGGCGCCTCCTTGCCATCGCCAAGGAGAAATCCCCCTGGCACGCCATGCGGCTTGAGACTGTTGATCCCGCGAGCTTCAGGGAAAGTGATTTGGCCAACCTACCCGTCATGACCAAGGCCGACCTCATGGGCAATTTTGCCGCCATCGCTACAGAGCGACAGGTCTCGCTTGCCGTGGTCGAAGCGCATTTGGCGAGCCTTACCAAGGACGCCTATCTGTTCGGAGATTGTCACGCCGTCACCACCAGCGGCTCCAGCGGCGAGAGGGGGATCTTCCTCTACGACTGGGAAGCCTGGCAGGTGATGGGGTTAAGTTCGGCCCGCTGCGTGCCCCTCATGGGGCTCAAGGAAGGTGCGGGCGAAACCTTGGCCTCGCTCATCGCCCTCAATCCTTCCCATGGCAGCGCCGCCTTCACCCAGAGTTTTGCTCCTTGGCTATCGCGCGTATTCGAGAAAGTGCTCGTCCTCCCGGTGACCCTGCCCTTCCCCGAAATTCTCG